>Ga0181520_10000161_pt1 | contig 138645 bp, 120 predicted proteins | sample PEATcosm2014_Bin_29_FD_132451 | JGI IMG/M metagenome (GOLD analysis project Ga0181520, IMG submission 132451) | Peatland microbial communities from MTU Mesocosm Facility, Houghton, MI, USA - PEATcosm2014_Bin02_30_metaG | ecosystem: Environmental > Terrestrial > Soil > Wetlands > Peat | place... | reverse complement strand
GACGGAGGGGATGGTTGCGCTGCATTCCCAGGATTCCGCTGCGCTTCATCCTGGGCTATTCTCGCGTCATCCCTCCGGGATGAGTGCGGCGCGCCGGGTTTGTGCTATCGCATTTCCTAAAATCGGGCGTCCAGCCTCATGACGTCCTTTGCATTTTCGTGCGTGGTTAGAAATTGCTTCCGGGCCTGAAGGCCGCGGATTCTTCCCGTCCGCATTCAGGGGCATGAATGCCCCTGCTCCCTCCTAACCTGAATGCTGGTGCTCCCTCCTAACCTGAATGCTGGTGCTCCCTCCTAACCTGAATGCCCCTGCTCCCTCCTAACCTGAATGTTGGTGCTCGCTCCTGATCTGAATGCCGGTGCTCGTTCTTAACCTGGATGCTGGTGCTCGCTCCTAACCTGAATGCCCGCGCCCTGATACAAGGCGGGTCCGGGGAGGGGCGGGGTCGATTCGTGCCAGTTGGCGCCGTGCAAAAAGCCGAGTGACGATGCTCCATGGTTATGTGATAATCCTCACAAAAGCATCAGGGTTATTTGAGATTTCTGGCAGAGTTTCCCCAAACGCTGAATAGAAAAATGAGCTTTCCCCAACACTGAATATCAGGAGAAAAAGGTGCATGGCGAGAGTTGGGCCGGCCTGTTCTCACCGCGAGTCAAGGATCAAAATGCTGATTCAACGATTCCCCGTCGTTGCGCTTCTTTGTTTATCTGCAGTTGCGGCTGCGCAAGAAGTGACTGCGCCGCCCATGCAGGTCTATGGAGGGTATTCGCGGCTCTCGAATAGTTTTAATGGAGTGTCCGGTTCCCAGAACGCATTGAACGGGTGGAACGCGGGTCTGGCCGCACAGCCGTGGCATCACCTGCGTTTCAAGCTGGATTTCTCAGGGTATCGGGGAACCAACCTCGGCGATCCTCAACACAGCCTTTTCTTCATGGGCGGCGCGCAGTATGAGGCGATGATTCACCGAGAGCGCATCTATGGCGAGGCACTTGTTGGCGAAGGGACCTTGAACGGCAATTGGTTCAAGGCTAATGCCAGTGGCTACGCGTATGGCCACACGGGAATGACGGCGTCGCTTGCCCAGTTTTTTGGTGGAGGCATCGACACACCGATCAGTCATCACTTTGCCATTCGCACTGATGGCGGCGTGCAGCGTTCTGATTTTGTTCCCATCCATCCGTCAAAAGAGGGCGCCACTCCCTATCATCTGGCGGGCATCCCCAACTACTTCGGTCGGTTCACGGTGGGCATGGTGTGGCTGCCGCGCCTGGGATCGGCGGTTCAGGCGGCTCCGTCAGCATCGACGCGAACCCCCGTCGAGAGCGAGATCGTCTTTGAAGGATTGCAGTCCTTCGGCCATTTCTACATTCTTGCCAGCCCCGGGAGCAGCTATTTTACGGGGGGCGCAATCGAATACGATCGGCATTCCTGGGGGAGATTTGCGGGCGCGCGTATGGACTATTCGGCCGACATTATGCCGGTCATCATTCTCAGCCAGCCGAGCAAGACCGATCAGTGGGGTAATCCGAGGAGCAAGAGCTATGAGTCGTTTCCGGGCGTGGGTATTGCGCCCATAGGCGTGCGTTTGCTTTGGCGCGACGGCACGCGTTTTAAACCTTACCTGATTGCGAAGGGCGGCATGACGGGATACACCAGGAAAGCTTTTTCACAGTACTCCTCATACCAGGACTTCAGCCTGCAAACCAGCATCGGAATGCAATTCAAGTTGACTGATCGGGTGGATTTTCGCGCTGGGTTTGAATACTTCCATCAATCCAATGGCTTTGCTGTGCCCAGCGATCCGGGGCTTGACGCGATGACCTACCGGGGCGGGCTCAGCTACCACCTTGGAAATGCGCGGGCCGGGCATTGAGCCAGGCCCTCTGGATGTTGCCCGAGCAGCTTTTTCGGGCACGATGCGCCTGTTGCGATGCGCTTTGGGGGACTTTTTAGCAGCATCGATGTGTATCCCGTTTTCTCGTACAGCGTGGTTTACAGCTTCAATATTCGCTAGGGCGAAGCGGCCGGCACCGGTTCGGTCGGTTCTCACGGGGCGACCGGCGTGCGTGAATGAAACCGGCTCGTCACTTCCACTCAGCCGTATACGGCCATCGAGTAGGACGCAGCATAATATACTGCGCTACCCGCGGCAATGTTCCTCGATTCGGACTGCTCCCATGGGGCAGTGCCTGATGCCAAATCACCAGGTCGCCCGCTTTCCCCGCAATCGGCACATACCCCGGGTGCCGCGTAACAGCTTTGCGCGGATCATCCCCCGCCGGCAGCTCGCGCAGCCACGCTTCCAGCGTCCGATGAAATCCCGGAATACAGCTGAAAGCCCCCTGCTCCGCCGGCGTATCGGTCAAATACAAAATCCCCTGCATTCCAAAGCAATGCGGCGGCACAAGCGTCATGTCCCAGTGCACATGCGGCCCTGGGAATTTCCAGTCCCCGCGTTCCGGCGGATTAAATCCACCCTGGTCGACTGTTGACCACAGGTCTTCTCTGCCCCACAACTGCGCAAACGCCTTCACCAGGCGCGGCGACTTTCGATTCGCCAAAAACGCCGCGTCACGCAGCAGCGGAACCCAGATGCTCTTCCCATACTTGTTTCCGTACCAGGTGCTGGGATCGGCGGCATCCGCCCCAAGAAACTCGTGGATGGCCGTCGCCGCCCGGTCGCGATCCGCGGCGTCAACCGCATCGTGCACCACCACATACCCGTGCTCGTCCCAGAACGCCAGCTCCTCCGCCGTCAGCCCCGGCACGTCGCGTAAACATCCGGCAGCCGAGCCCACCATCTTCCCTGCGAGTGCGTCCCGCAGCCGCGTCAACCGGTCTTCCTCCACGGCCCCGCCATTTAACCTCAAAATCCATTCTTCGAACGCATCGAATCCCGGCTGGTCTGTCCTGTGCAGAAACCGCGAAGTCTCCAGAAGATTCAATCCCAAGCCGGAGAGTAGCGTATTCTCCAGATCCCACTCGCCCGTGTCCTTGCTGGGTTTCGTCGTCGGCCCCATGCTCTGCGGCCCATGCCGTTCCCAATAGTTATAGAGATACGGGATCCCCAGCCGCCCAAGCCTCTGGGCCGTTTCCGTTTCCAGTGGTTCAACACCGCCAGTCGAAATGTTCTCAGTTTCCATCGCGTTCTAAGCCGTCAGCTAAGAATCTTATCCCGTTCTGCTCGCGCCGCGCGTGCGTCACCGGCAATTCCCCGTCGTCCACAAAAACATCCGCCCGCCATGTTGCGGCGTTTCCCCTACGCGTTGATGTTCGTTATTGACGACGACGCGACGCTTACCGTTATCGCCTGTTTCCACGGCAGCCGCGATCCGGCGCACTGGCAAAAGCCGGTGTGAACCACTGGCTTGAACGTTATAGAAACAACCGATAAAGCCTCCAATATGAACGTCTTGGAGGCCGCGACGAGCCCTGAACTGAGCTTAAGCAGAGTTGAGTATCTTCAGCACGCCATCAGCCGAGCACCCGGTCGCGAGTGACGAGTTGACGGAGCGATACAACAGACCGTCCTTCGCCGCAGCCTCCGCTGAGGTGCGCAACTGGCGCAAAGACAACTGCAGGTCCTTCGGCTCCCTCACGCTTTGCGCAGGGTCGCTCAGGATGACATCCATGAATCCAGTGATCTGAATCACTGGGAAACTGGGGCCGCGTCGTAAACTGAGGGCACGGGATTCGACATGAAGAAATTACTGATTGGGGTGTACGCCGGGATCACGATCCTGTTGATGATCTGGGGGTATTACCAGGCAATTTACGTTGCGCCCAACGACGCGATGCAGGGCGAGATCTTCAGAATCATCTACTACCACGTGCCGTCGGCGTCGGTGGCGTTTGTGTTTTTCGCGGTTTCGCTGGCCGGGTCGATCGGATACCTGGCTTTCCGGAAGAACTCGCCGAATAAGGCGCAGGTTGCCGATGCGTGGGCGCTGGCTGGAGCCGAAGTGGGCGTGGTGTTCTGCACCGTGGTGCTGACCACCGGGCCGCTGTGGGGCCGTCGGGCCTGGGGCATCTGGTGGACGTGGGATGCGCGGCTGACTACGACGCTGGTGCTTTGGCTGATCTACGTGAGCTATCTATTGATGCGCCGGTTTGCGGCCGGTCCGCAGATGCAGACGCTGGCTGCGGTGCTGGGAATCTTTGGCGCGATGGACGTGCCGATTGTGTACATGTCGAACCGGTGGTGGCGGACGCAGCACCCGGCGCCGGTGTTTGGCGGGTCTGAGGGCTCGGGGATGGCATGGTCGATGGCGCGCGTGTTGCTGTGGAACATGGCCGCGTGGTTCGCGTGGGGAGTGTTCATCCTGATATTGCGGTTTGTGATTGAGCGGCGTCAGCAGCGAATTGCCGCAGCAGAGGCGCAGGCGGCGCTGGAGGCATAGCTTATGAGTGAAGCGGCGATTCTCGATCATGAGTTTCTGGTTGCGGCGTACGTGGTGGTGTGGGTGATTCAGCTTGGCTACCTGGCGTACCTGGGATACCTGTGGCGGGCGCAGAGGACCAAGAGGCTTAAATAGCGAGTCAGCGGGGCTGGCCGAGCTTTGAGCGGCGCCGGTCCAGTTGGTGAATGGAAACGCAAATCCCTACGTTGCCCTCTTTGACGGGCAAGAAGTCATTCTCCGCAAGTGACTAATTCTAAAGATCCATGGAGCAAATACGACCACCTGACCCGATCAGGTGATGCCGTCGGTCGCGCTCGCGGCAAATGGAAATGGTTACCTTCGGGCAATAACACATAACACCTGAATTCTGGGGCGGGGGGTGTTTGTGGGATGGATAAGTGTCTCAAGACGCAACATGATTACAACGTGGTTGGCCGCAGGCCGCACCACAGGAGTGAAACACAGTGTACCTGCTGTTGATTGCTTTGATCTTCGTAGTGACGATGGCCTTACCAGCCCTTCTGATCGTGCGATATGCCGTCAAGCCTCGGCAAGAACTCGCGCTTTCGCCCAGTCCGGCACGCCGCCGGCTTTCCCGCTCCGATGAAGGTTGCGTGGTTGTTCCGATCCGCATTCGTGAAACGGTTCCGGCGATCAAGGGATTATTGAAGCTGGAGCAGGAGAAGTCGACCAAGCAGCAACAGGCAAGCGCGCTGGACCATCAGGTGGACGATACGATCCGCCGGCTAATTCTGATGAACTAAGTCGACTGGGGGACGCGGCAGTTTTAAGTTTTCGCAAGATTGCGTGATTTGGCATGAATTGCTGGCTTGGTGGTTTGCTGAGGGCCTGGGGGGGCCCCTCGGTGCAGCCGGTCAGCTTCCCCTGCGAGCCCAAAACCGGGCTCGCAGGGGACCAGAACCACCCCAGCGGGCCAAAACAGGCTCGCTGGGGGCAGGCATGAAGAAGCTCGCGCGGACTTTCGTTACGCCCAGCAAAACCCAACCAAACACTCCCTGCCCAGAAGGTCTTCAGAGTCAAGCGCCAAGCACCTCCAGCAAGTTATTCATTTCAAGAGAAGAAGCTAGATCAGACACGTCACGACGCCTTTTCAGGGTGTTACCATCGGCTGCTCACGGCCTGGCGCGATGGGTACCTCCGCACTCACGGGCTCAGGTATCTTTGTGGGATGGCGATGAGCGCCGAAACGGCAGATGATGACATTGTCGATGGCTATAAGCCGCTTCCCCGGAGTGTATTACCTTGCAACCTTCACTGTTGATTGCCTTGATCTCTGTTGTGACAATAGTTTTGTTGGCCGTAGTGGCAGCTAGTTTCACCCTCAGACACAAGCGAGAACCGTCTCCTGTCCCAGGGCGGTGGCTAACCCTTTCGGATGAAGGCTCCGTGGCTCTTCCGCTTCGAGCTGCTGAAACGGAACCTGCGCACCGCACGCTCGGGAAGCAGGCCCTGGCCACACTGGCCAAGGAGCAGCAGGCAAGCGCGTTGGACCACCAGGTGGACGACGTGATCTCCCGATTCATTCTGGAGAGCTAAACCGGCTGTAAGGGTTCCCTTCCAGGGACAAGCGGAAGTATTTGAACTTGCCCTTTGGATAGCCGTGCCATGCGCCTTTCAGATTGCACACCCTTTTCAATCCCCTGGGTAGTGGCTCAGTTTGAATTCTGCTCCGCTTTCTTGTAAGGTCCACGCTTTTTCGATTCCTCTGCCGGGATCAAACTCACAAGTTCCTGCATTGTCCACGGGCTGCTGGCAAGTCCGGCTTCCATTGCTGGCGTAACCCGCAAGGTCTGATGGATGCGAACGAAGTTGCAATACATGAAATGCAAGGCCACTGCGTAGGCGTGATTCTCAAGCTTCTTGCTGAATCCGTTTGTGAGTCGGGTAAACCGACGCATCGACATACGCATGGTGAGGTTCTGCCGTTCTACGTAGCTGGTGCTCACATGCTTCGGATCGGGAACGCCACTGATGGTTTTCATATCGCAGCCGATGCAGGTAGCGGGGTTATAGCGGTTTTCAGGTTCGCTCGATGCGCCGAAAACCTTGTGGAGCATGGCATAGTCAGCATCCCCGCCGAACGCCTCTTCTACGGCCCTGAGATAAGGCTTGTGGGCGTCGGTGGTGATCTGCGGGGTGCCTACGATACGGGAGGCGCAATCCATCATGAAGTCTCGCGCCCATCCCGCGCCACGGCCACCAACTAGGTAGCTCACAACCAACTTGGTATCAGCGTCAAGTCCAACCCAGGTCCAAACGTCGCCCCATCCAATTTCCTTCTTCTCAACTGAAACATTGCGGGCTTTCGCTCCGGCATAGGCCCAAATCTCATCACATTGCAGACGTTTAACTCTAATATTTTTAACGTGTTTGTCGTGGTAGGTCATGCAGGCTTCGCCAAGATCGACTAGCAGTTTTGTGATCGTGTTCCGAGCAATTCCAGTCATGCGAGACACAGAGCGGAGGCTATTACCCTCCACTAAGGCTGCTACGATCTGGATGCGCTCGGCTTGGGTAAGCGTGTTCATATTGATAATTATGCTTGAGTAAAAGAATTTAGTCAAGCATAATTATCAATTTAAAATCGCGTTTTAGAGTTTCCCGTGTTACACTGGTTACGTTAGGTTATGACTTTCGTGCCATTTTCACGCTGCGCCTTCACGATATATGGTGTTGCGAACGGGTGGATACAACCATATACTGGGGGTTTTCCATCCGTATACCTGAGAGAAGTCCAACAGACGGCGAGGTCTGAATGGATTTGAATGTGCGTGCGTTCCGAACAGTGCAGGCCGCGCTCGCAGAGCCGGCCGAACCTGACAAGCGTAAAGAGGCAGCCCGAAAAGGCGGCCTGCTTGGTGGCCCTTCCCGCGCACGTTCCATAAGTGCCAAGCGTCGAAGAGAGATTGCCGAGCAGGCTAACGCAGCACGTTGGAGAAAGTCTACTGCGAATTAGTGGGGCGTTATCATGATCGCAACCGAAGAAAACATCGCCACAAACCAGGCGGCCGAGACAACTCCGGCTTCGGAGGGAAGCAGCGTTCATTACTGTGATCGCTGCGGTTTACCGATGATTGCCGCTCCAGCTCTGTATAACGGAGACGGCACGGCAGTCGTACTTCGCTGCTTCGTGCGTTTAGGGAGGGATTGCTTCATTGCAGAATGTATCGACCTCGACATCTCCGCAGAAGCAAGCACCTTGGAAGGTGCGATTGCGGGATTGCAGGATGCCATGATGGGTTATCTAGAAGTGGCTTTTGAAGGGCTTGCGACAGACGAAAAGCCATCTGTATTGCGGCTTTCACCCCTAAGTCATCGTATCCGGTATCACTTGGACTATCTCAAGTACAGGTTGGTCGAGTTCATTTTCCGGACACACGGAAGCACCTCCAAAAAATTCTACGAGGTTCCTTCTGGGATGGTTCGTTCTCATTGCGGAGCGTAAACTCCTAAGATTAGCGCCCCACCAGTCGCAGGCTGGTGGGGATTTTTATGCTCGATTCCCGAAATGAACATTTATTTTCTGCCCTATTTTCAGTGCAAAATGCCTCATTTAGCATCAAAATAGGCGATGGAATCAAAAGAGTTAACGCACAATTAGTAGGCTGTGTACACCACAAATCGCGGTTTCAAACCACAATATATTGTGGTTTTGGCCATTAGTGTGCCCTGTGGAAAGTGGGTCCGTAACACCTGTTTGACATTCATGGACAATCCAATCGACAATGGTGATGGTCAGCCAACTAGGCTGAACACACGAAAGCCCGCTTCCAGGCGGGCTCTGTGTCGATCATTGAAAATGCGCGCCTTGGCGGGCGGCTGAAGCACTTGACCTCTTCAGCGTAACCCAGTTCCCTCCACAGCGCAAGCAAAACGTACCAGAAAGTGCAACGGCATTTGTGTGCCTATTTGCGAGATGGACCTGCTGCGGGGGCCTTAAATGGGGAAACTTCCATTCCTAAAGCCGCGCGAAGTTGAGGCAAATCTTAGGGCGCTAGGCTTCGTTCATGTAAGAACTAAGGGCTCTCACAAGATATATGTGAGGGCCGCCGATGGAGTGCGCAAAAAGGCAATCGTGCCCGTCGATATGGGCCACGCGCAGTTTTCTGCCAACCTCATGAAAAACATGATTCGAGAGTCGCTATTCAGCCAGGAAGAATTTTGCTCTGGCCAAATTAAGAAGCCTGCATTGGCACTAATACCGGTCCCAGAGATGAGTCCAGAACCCCAATTGCAGACCGCCCTAGAACCCGTCACAGAGGAGGACGAGGATGCCTAACTACAAAGATCCATCAGTGTTCAACCAGCGCATAAATGACGGGAACTTCGATACGATCCATTTGCCAGGTCAAATCACGCCCTTCTCTGGTATTTACAAGTGCGTGAACTGCGGATTCGAGGTGGTATCTGAGAGTGGAAAACCTTTCCCTCCTCAATTCTCGTGTGCCAACCATTCGCACAGGTGGCCGAACCAATATGGGCAAGTTAGATGGAGACTCGTGGCAGCGGCTATTCATATCCTGAACAACGCATAAGCGTGGATAACGAGAAATTCAAAATTCAAACTGAGCCACTACCATCCCCTGATACGAATTGCCCATCGTGCCAAAAGACGCGTAAACTGAGCGTTTGAGGGGGGCGCCATGCTGGTAGTGATGAAGGCGCAGGCGACGCCGGAGCAAATCCAGGCGGTCTGTGCAGCGATCGAGGGGTTGGGGTACCGTGCGCACCCCTTGCCCGGCGCAGAGCGCACGGCGATTGGAATTACGGGAAACAAGGGCGAGGTGGATCGAGGTAATCTCGAGTCGCTGCCCGGTGTTGCTGAAGTTATTCGGGTTACAAAAGCCTACAAATTAGCCAGCCGCGACGTGAAGGAAGAGGACACGGTAGTCCGCTTTGCGGGGACGGATGCGGCCATTGGCGGCAAGAACCTGGCCGTGGTGGCCGGGCCGTGCTCGATTGAGAGCCGCGAACAGGCGTTTGCCATTGCCGAGCAGGTTGCGGCGTCGGGTGCGCAGTTTTTCCGCGGCGGAGCATACAAGCCGAGGACCTCGCCCTATGCGTTCCAGGGACTGGGCGTTGGGGCGCTGCACATCATGGCCGAGATCAGGGAACGATTGGGGCTGCGGATTGTGACTGAGGCCCTGGATTCGGAGTCGCTGGAACAGGTGGCCGAATGGGCCGACGTGATCCAGATTGGCGCGCGAAACATGCAGAACTTCAGCTTGCTGAAGAAGGTGGGACGGCTGAGAAAACCGGTGCTGCTGAAGCGCGGGCTGAGTGCGACTCTCGAAGAGTTCCTGATGTCTGCGGAGTATGTGATGAGCGAAGGGAACTACGAGGTGATTTTGTGCGAGCGTGGAGTGAGGACGTTTGCCGACCACGCGCGCAACACGCTCGACCTCAGCATTATTCCCGCGCTCAAGAAGGTGAGTCATTTACCCATCCTGACTGACCCCAGCCACGGAACGGGCCGCCGCGACAGCGTGCTGCCCATGGCCAGGGCTGCGATTGCCGCAGGCGCTGACGGCGTAATGGTGGAGGTACACAACCATCCCGAGGCCGCGCTGAGCGACGGGCAGCAGTCGATCTATCCTGACCAGTTCGCCCGCATGATGGATGAGCTTGAGCAGATTGCGCCGGTGGTGGGACGCACATTGGCGCGCGGGATTCAGGTGAGCGTACCGGCGTGAGCGTGACTCGTACGATTGCGGCGTCTGCGCTCGGGCTTGGGCTGCTGGCGCTTACGGCCTGCCAGCCGCATGACTTTCCGCAATATCCTGCAAACTATCGCGAATATGCCTACATAACCAACCAGGGCAGCGCTACGGTGACTGTTCTCGACGTGGTGAACGTACGTCTGGACCGCGAACTGCCGGTGGCTGAGAACCCGGTGGCAGTTGCGGCCAGCCCGACGCGGGACGAGGTTTACGTTCTGAGTGCGGGAACCGCGGGCGGGCAGGGCTCGATCGCTGTGATCGACTGCGAGCGTAACGCGGTGGTGGCGACCATCGCAGTGGGGCGCGATCCGAACTCGATCGATGTGGATGCGAAAGGCAAGCTGGCATATGTTGCGAATCGCGGTTCGAATTCGGTGACGGTGGTTGACCTTGAGGCCAGGCGCGCGGTGGCGCAGATTGGCGTGGGCGAAGAGCCGGATGCCGCGAGTATTTCGCCGGATGGCAAGACGCTGGTTGTGGCCAACTGGGGCGGGGATTCGGTAACGCTGATCGACGCCGAAACCGCAAAGTTGAGAGCTGTAGTGGAGGGATGCGCGGGCGCGGTGAGCCCGGTTATCCTGCCTGATTCGTCGAAAGCGTTTGTGGCTTGCTCGGGTGGGCACCAGGTAATGGCGATCGCGCTGGCGCGGCCGCCTGCGAAGGCGGCCACAGAAGCCCAGCCCGCGACAGACGCCCTGCCGGCCACACCTGACAAGCTTGAGGCGCTGATGGATGTGGGCCGGGCTCCGGTGCACCTGGCGCTGAAGCCCGATGGCGGCGAGGTATTCGTGTCGAATTCGCTGTCGGATTCGGTATCGGAGATCTACGCCTCGACCGACGAGGTGGGCGATACCTACATGATCGGCGAAGATCCGGTGATGGGTCTGGCCTCGCGCGACAACTCGTTGCTGTATGAGGCAAACCTGCACTCGCCGTACGTAACTGTGTACTCGATTGACGATGGAAAGCGGATTGGGAAGATAAATGTGGGCGATGGACCGACGGCCATGGCGTTCTCAGACGCCGGGCACCTGCTGTTTGTGGTGGACTCGCGGTCAGACGATGTGGCAGTGGTGCGCACGGCGACACGTTCGATGTTTACCATGCTGCCGGCAGGGCGGAATCCTGGCGCCATCGTGGTGAAGGCTTTCAGGGTGAGGTGACAGCGGAGTTAGCGAAGTTAGGAAAAGCGAGTCAGCGAGTCGGCAAAAAGGTGGCCGAGCGGAGCTTACGTCCGATCGATCACAGGCTTTTTGTGAAATGAACGCTGATTTGTGCCGTGAACCAACTTCCCATCCTCAGTTCGAATCTTTTCGAGGCATGAGGAAGAGAACTCACATTCAGGCAATCTTCTCCCCACCGATTCTGATTGCATTTTTGTTTGCCATGCTCGTGTTGTCTCCGGCTTTGGCTTGGAATCAAACCGGCTCAGGCAGCGGTTCGAGTGGGGGCGGTTGGCAGGCGCCGGTTCAGGGCGCCCCGGCTGCGAGAAGCTCGTCGCAGCAGAATCGCGGTCAGAGCAATGGATCCCAAAACAACGGGTCGAAGAACAACAACGGAAACAGAAACGCATCGCCGAATAATAAGCCCGCGAACAGTGGTTCCCAGGCTACCCCAAACGGATCTGCGGCAAACTCAGATCGCAATAGTTCTTCGCTTTCGACACCCGGCGAGAATAGGGGCCAGAACAATGGGTCACGCAACGCTCGACCCAGGAACAACAACGGAGCGTTGGACAGCAATCCATTTTCAATGGATGGGACCAACAACCCATTTTCGAAAGATGGAACTGCGAACAGCCCCGGGATTGATGCGCGCCGGGCGAATTCAAGCCGCAACAGTCAGGCGGAGTCGAGCGCCAGCAAGAATTCCGGATCGCATGCGAGTCCAGGCCCGAACCATCCTGCGCAGCCGAACGCAAGCCAGGTGAGCGGATCGCCGGCAAATCTTTATCAAAGCCCCACAGCCAACCCGAACGACGACCACGCCAATCCGTCGCACGCCATACCAGCGCAGAACTCGCATGCCCAGTCCGCAGAAAACAACGGAGGGCCGACCAGGGGATCGCGAGGTAAGACGCCAGCAAACAACCAGGCGCGTACGCATCCGCCGCAGAACAACAGATCGCAAGCTGGAGAAAGGACCAGGAACATTACGCCTGGATCTCAAAACTTAGGCAATCGGGGCGCGCAGCCGTCGAGTAATACTCAATCCGGCGCGCAACCGGCCATGCCTTCGCCAGGTTCGTCGCAACCTGCGCAGCCCAAACAGTGAAATCAGCCGCTATTCGCGCATGCTTGAAACTTAATATTCCGGGCATTTTGTTGCCTCAAAATCAAAAATTGGAACACTCGGTTTATATACAACGTGAGGGATTAGGGCTATGGTATCGGTATGATTGGGGACCTAACCGACCTGCGTTCTGCATTGGAACGGGACGAGGTGGTTCCCTGTTTTCAGCCGATAGTGGAACTGAAAACCGGGCTGCTCACCGGGTTTGAGATTCTGGCACGCTGGCAACATTCGGAACTGGGCCCCATTCTTCCTGAGAATTTCATATCCCTGGCCGAACAGAATGGGTTGATCGGGCAGCTCATGCGGCAGGTGTTGAGACGGGCATTCCTGTCCTCCTCAGTCCTGGGAGAGGCTTTGGGTCTTTCGGTGAACGTGTCGCCGATTCAATTGCGCGATCTGAGCTTGCCCGGCCAGATTGGCGAGGAGGCAGAGCGTGCAGGATTTCCACTGAAACGGTTGACCGTTGAAATTACCGAGAGCGCGTTCCTCGACAATCTTGAACGCGCCAAGAAAATCACGAACGAGTTAAAGACTGCAGGGTGCAAGCTGGCGCTGGACGATTTCGGAACGGGATATTCGAGCCTTCGACATCTTCAGGAATTGCCGTTCGACGATTTGAAGATCGATCGAGGTTTTGTTGCGTCAATGACCAACACTCGCGAAAGCCGCAAGATTGTGGCGGCAATCGTAGGACTGGGACACAGTCTGGGATTGACCACTGTAGCGGAAGGCATCGAGACCGAGGAGCAGGCAGAGATACTGCTTTGGCTGGGTTGCGGACTTGGCCAGGGCTGGCTTTATGGACGTCCGGTACCGGCCGACAACTTGCCCGTCCTGGTTGCGGCGTTGCCGCACGCTACGCCAGTAGTTTTGACCGCGCCGGGTGATGGATGGGCCGTGTCAGGGCTCGAGGCAATGCCGACACAACGTCTGGCGCAGTTGCAGGCCATCTACGATGGCGCGCCCGTCGGCCTTTGCTTCCTCGATCGGAATCTTCGCTACGTAAGCCTGAACAAGAAGCTTGCCGATATGAATGGCGCCTCGGTGGCATCGCACCTGGGTAGAACCGTGAAGGAGATGTTTCCTCTGTGGTATCCAAATTACGAGCCGTACCTTCTTCGGGCTTTGCAGGGTGAGTCGATTGCCGATGTTGAGGTTTTGAGGCAGGCAACCGAGCCCGGGGAATCGGACCAGATTGCGCTGGCATCGTATCAACCCGCATGGGACGAGTCGGATGAAGTGATCGGCGTGTCGATTGCGGTAATGGACATTACGGCGCGGAAACAGGCCGAAGAGGCGCTTGAGTCGCTTCGTGAGATTGATGCTCATCAGCGCTACATGGCTGAATTTCTTCAGCCGGTGCCCTGGATCATGGATGCTGAAGGCAACAGCGTCCAGGTGAGCTCCTTATGGGTTCCGGCGACGAAGAGGAGCGTGACCAAGATGCGGAACCTGGGATGGCTTGAAGCCCTGCATGTGGATGATTTGGCGCCTACCATGAAAACCATGCGGGAGGCGCTGCGAACGGGGAAGCCTATCGATATTGAATACCGAGTGATGGATATCGATGGAGAGTGGAAGTGGATGCGATCGCGGGGAGCGCCGCGATTGGGCCCGTCGGGCGAGATCGTCCGCTGGTACGGATCGGTGCAGGACCTTGACAGGCCATGGCACGCAGAAGACCCAGTTCATGTGAACTGAGTTCTGGGTTGAGTCACGCGCTTAGCGAGCGAAGCAATGTGAATGCGCGAAATGAAAGTCAGCGCATTCAGCTTTTCCTGTCACCCATCCGTGCGACGCTGAACTGCGCGCCGGCGAATAGGATCAGCCCCGATACATACGCCCAGAAAAGCAATCCCACTGAAACGTAGAACGGGCCGTAGAGCGCCTTGAGGTCAAGGTGCGGGAGGACGGCGGCGAAGATGAATCGGGCGATGAGCCAGACCAGGCCGGTAATGATAGACGTCCGCAAAACCGGCCGCCACGGCACCTTGCGATTGGGCAGCAGGTAGTAGACCGAAAAGAAAAAGACAATCGACGCTGCGCCTGTCGAGAGCGCGAGCCAAACATAGCTCAGGGCTCCGTAAGAGTAGTCGAGAAGCCGGAAAAACCAGTTGCTCGAGTCATGGACGAGGGCAAAAGCGAGCGCTTTGTCCACGCCCACGTTCGCCACCATGCTGGCCACGCCCAGCCCCACCATCAGCAGCGCCAATCCGAAAGCGATGGTCTGGTTAAAGATGTAGTTGCGGCTCTTGTTTACGCCCCACGCCTGGTTGAGAGCCACTTCAAGCGGCAGGAAGATACCCGTGCACGAAATCAGAATCATCACCAGCGAAATGGCCTGCACGCCATGCCGCGATGAAGCGGCTGCCGCGGCCTCCATGCTGTTTGCGAGCCAACCCTGCGTGTTTGTCGCCGAGGGCAGAAAGTAGTTCACCATCTGGTTCACCACCACAACCATGGGACCCGTCGGTGCTGAGTGAAAGACGCGCAGCGCCAATGTGTAGAGCAGAATAACGAAGGGAATAAAGGAGAGAATTGCGTTGGCCGCGACGCTGAAGGCAAAAGTATGAACTTCGCTATCGAGCAGGTAGTCGACGAGTGCCTTGCCGCCACGGCGCCATCGGAACCACTTGGATTTGCGGGCGGATTCAGCGACGTCGACGACGCTGTCCGGTTGAATTTCCGGCGAGCCGGCAACGGGTCCAAGAACTTCAGCCACTGATGGGATCCTTTTTCGTGCGCCCGCACTTGTTAATCTGCGTGCATGATGTGTATCTGCGCGACGAGGGGGTGTCATATTCAGGATAGTCCTTTTGACGGATGGAGCGCATGGAGGCAGGGAGTCTGCCTAGCGAACCTCAGGCTCTAGTACCGTGACCGCATGATTTAGTAATGGCCAGAATGTAGCGCCGGCCACCTGGCCGGCTGTAGCGCGGACGTCCTCGTCCGCGCTTTTCCATGTTGAATTACTAATTCATGCGGTCTAACCACTAGTTCACAGCACTATTCCCTTTGCGAATCTGGTCGTAGTCCGGAACAGCGTCTGAGACCGCCTCTTCGACATTGGCGATTACTTCGCAATCGCAGTGCCCTCTGTTTTTTTCCAGCCACGGGATAACTTGGCCCTCGTCGATGGCCCTTTGCTGCATGAATTGGCGAGTCAAGAGAAGTGTGTGGTCGCAGTCAGCATCAGAGAGTCGCTCATCGAGAAAGTCAAAAAGATCTTTCAATGTGCCGACGGGAAGGGGAAGAGACTCGCGAGCACTCTTTCTTTGACCATCACGCAGCGCATGCATGAGTTCCTTGGGTCGGGCTTTCTCGTCTTTACCAGGTATGGGGTCCTCTCAAAGGTGTTGGGCTTTCGCCGCCAGTTTATGCCAAAACGCGACGGCGGTGCCTTTTTTCGGCAGACGAGAGCCCGGGCCTCAAGGCCCAATGATGTTGTGCGCGGATTCAGGGGCCTGAAGGCCCCTGCCTCCTCCGCGATTGCTTTGGTTTCAATGCGCTGCGGTCTTAGGCGCGGCGGGCTTGGCCGCAGCGTGTGCGGGAGCCGCCGGGACCGCAGGCAACACCCGCGCAAGCTTGATCTTGTCGATTTTGGGGAAATTCTGCGAGATGTAGGCGTCGCCTTGGCTGGTAATGAGGTCCTGGCTGGGCTGCTCGCGATAGCCGGGATAAATTTTGTCCACCACGTCCATGCCTTCGATGACCTCGCCGAATGGGGCAAAGGCCATTCCATCCAGGCGGGCGTTATCTCTGAAGTTAATGAACAGTTGTGTGGTGCGCGTGCCTGGACCCGCGGTGGCAAACACCAGCCTGCCGCGACTGTTGGTCTGTTTCACAGGATCGTCCTGAATATCGGCATCGGCCCACGCTTTGTTGACGGCGGGGTCGGCATTGAGTCCGAACTGGACAACGAAGTTGGGAACCACGCGAAAGAAGCTTGCGTTGGTAAAGAAGCCGTGGCGCACCAGGTTGTAAAAGCGGTCGGCGCCTAATGGAGCCCAGTCGCGATGCACTTCCACAACGAAATCGCCTGCCGTGGTGGTGAACCTGGCTTTGAAATCTGCAGGAGCTTTGGCAACAAGCAGGGCGGGGTGCAGAAGCGAGGTGCGGGACGCAGCCGCCGCGGGCCTGGGTGAGGCGGCTTTGGGATGAGTAGCGGGGGCCTGGGCCGGCGAGGGATTTGGCGCCAGCAGGATTGCGCAGAGAGGCAAGATCGATAGAAGAGATTTCATGACTTGTGATTATACGAAGCCGGCTGAGTGGAATTGAAGAGGCGTCAAAAGTCCTTGGCGCGCAGTCGTTGGAGCGCCCATCGCGCGGCGGAGCGCAGGCCTTCGTCGGCTGCGTCGGCCCAGGCGACGAGCTGCGGAATGAAACGAGCGAGACCGCTATTTCCCATGGCGATGGCGATGTTGCGGCGGAGTCCGTTGAACCCGGTGCGGCGGACGGGCGAGCCGTTGAATTGGCGTTGGAAGGACTGCTCGTCAAGTGAAGCCAGCCAGTCGAGCGTGGGATTGATCAATTCGGCGCGCGGCAAGAGGTCGGGATCGGCGACGATGGGGTCGCTGCGGCGCGATTTCGAGTTCCATGGGCAGACGTCCTGGCAGATATCGCAGCCGAATACCTGGCGTCCGATGCCGGGCATCAGCGATTCGTCGATGGGGCCCTTGTGCTCGATGGTCAGATAAGAGATGCAGCGCGCGGCGTCCATCTGGTAGGGATGGTCGAGCGCGTTGGTGGGGCAGGCTTCGATGCAGCGGGTGCAGGATCCGCAGCGATCGGGGTGGGGGAGCGACGCGACGGCTTCCGGGCCTGAAGGCCCGATGTTTTCGTGCTGAGTTTCAGGGGCGTGAAGGCCCCCGCTCCCTCCGACGACGATACGGCTTCGGTCATGGGGAGACGGTGGGTCCCCGGGGGCTGAGGCCCCGGTAGTTTTTGGTGGGAATGAGGGTACGGGTTGAAGCCCGTACCCTTCATCCGCCTTCATCGAAGTGAGCAGAACCGCCAGAAACCCGAAGGAGCCTAGCTTGGGATGGATGAGGCATGTATTTTTGCCGATCCAGCCAAGGCCCGCAGCCACAGCCAGCGATCGCTCCACCACCGGGCCGGTGTCAACATAGGCGCGTGACTCGAATGCGCCGAATTCCTCATGCAGCCGCGCTTCGAGGGTCTTGAGCCGCTTCAGCAGCACCTTGTGATAGTCGCTGGATACACGCTTTCCCGTTGCATCGACACGGCTTGACCACGCATAACGTGCGATCCAACCGCTCCGCGGGTTTTGTGCTTCGGTTGAGAGCTGAGTCCGGTCAGCGTCTTCGCTCATCAAATACCCGGGACTTGACACTTGGGACCCGCTCCGTTGGCTTAACTCTTTGGCAGAGTGAAGAGGTGAGTTGGTGTCCCCGGTTAACGAAGCGTCGCGTTCAGGCGTTGTAATGGATAGAGGCTCCGAGTGAGAAGCGTAGCTCGAGAAACAAACGATCGCGGAGCGGGCCCAGGGAAACGGAGTTTCGACGCGGGCGCGGATGAGGTGGCCATCTTCAGCCACGCGTTCGAGATAGCGCATGGTTGCGGCGCGGCCAGCCCCGATCCAGCCGGAAAAACGGCTGGCATCGCGCTCGGCTTCGGGGTAAGGAAGGGAGACGTGGCCAGCCTCGGTGAATCCAGCTTCGAGGGCCAGTGCACGGGCGTGGCCGGGCTCGAAGGCGCCGGGAGGTTCGCCCCAAGGGTTTACGGGCGGGTTGGGGTTTGAATGAGACACGGAACCGGGTGGAAGCCTGCTGCGTATATCTGATTGCTGTTCATTTGCGAACGCCGGGAACGAAAAACGCACAGGCCGGCACCCTGAGGATATTGGCAAGGCACGATTTCCCCTTGCATTTTCAAGCATATCGCTCCCAGGGCAGTTTGGCCCCGGGTGTGCAACAAGGAACAGCGGACGGGCATGAGCGTAAAGCTCTGAATGCCCAAGGGCGCGGGGACCGCGCAAGGGAGGTAAAAATGAACGATCTTCGGTTTGACACAACTGTGAGGGTTGCCAGCGAGACGACCGAAATCGTCCGGGGGCAGGAAGACAAGTTTCTGGGACAGCTTGAGCCCATGGTCCGGACTCACTCCATTGAGCTCGACATGAGCCAGGTGGAACGGATTGACGCCGCCGGAATTGCCGCGCTGATCAGGTTGTATTGCGATGCGGTGCAGGCGGGACGGCAGTTTTCAGTCCTGAATCCGCAGCCTCATGTGCATGAGATTATGTCCATCGTGGGAATTGACCGCGTGCTGATGGCGGCCTCGTCTGAAGGCGCGCGAGGAGACGCACTGGGGATGGAACTGTCGGCGGCATAGCCTGCCCTTGCTGGCAGCCGGGCTTTCTTAAGTTTTCTTCGGGAGAACGTGGTTTCCTGACGCACATCGGGCCGCGCGACACAAAAAAGGGTCGCGCGGCCCGATGTGTTTATGGGGCTGGAGCGCGGGTGAATGCGGTGGGCTAAACGTAGCATTTCGACCCCCGGAGGAGAGCGTAAAATCGTCTTAATCCTGCCTTGAAGGTGAACCCAGTGCACGCCAGGCTGCATTTTGCAATTGGATTGCTGATTGTGCTCGCCGCGCCGGCGATTCCCGCAGCGGCGCAGGATGCGGCTTCTGCCAGAGCATTCCTGCAATCCGCATACCGGCTCTATGAAAAGGGCGGCAAGGGGGTCGATTTTGCCGGACCTCGTGCCGGCCAATATTTTCATTCTTCGCTGGTGGCGCTGATTCGCGACGACATCAAGGCAAATGGCCCTGACAATGTTCCCGTTGTGGATTCCGATCCTGTCTGCGAATGCCAGGACTGGGAAGGCATCTGGGATCTGAAGATCTAAATCGAGATGCAGGACGCGAATCGAGCGCTGGCCGGGGTTTCATTTGCGCTTTCCGCGCCGAAGAGCCGTACCAGGGATGACTTTCGCAAGCTCGAAATCACCCTTGTGCCGGAGCGAGGCCAGTGGCGGATTTACAACATTGTTGACGAATCCGATCCCAAAGCGCCCTTCGATCTGCGGAGGGAACTCGAAAAAGACATTGCGAGTCTTCGCAAACCCCCAAATAAATTCCCGCGATGAGGAATGGCGGTTGACTTCCATTCTTTCGCCCGCTAAGGCGGGCTTTTGACTTCATTTGCATTCCAATTCCCCAGGCTTGCGCCTGGGGCTACCTTCTTGTGCCCGCGTTGCGGGCTCCCGAAACGAGCGTGTCTCGCACTTTTGTCATTAGATGCAGCGAGTTTTAATGCGCCGATGTGACGAAAGGCACAGGCAATCGTATACTTGAGACGATATTCGTAATTGTGACCACATGCCGCATGGCGGCGCAGTCCGATGTCTGGATGCTGCGCGCACGCTCAGTAAGCCCCCTTCAAAAGGAACCGTTGAGCCTCTGTTCGCAATCCCTGCAAATCGAACCGCCCCAGCGCAAATTAAAAGATGGAGGCATTATCCATGACGCAGGGCGTTTTGGAACAGGCGTCAGCCGCTAAGGCAGGCTCAACTGAAACTGAAACCAAGTATGTGTTTTTCTTTGGCGACGGCAAGGCCGACGGCAACGGAAAGATGAAGGATGTGCTGGGCGGCAAAGGCGCAGGCCTGGCAGAAATGACGAACGCCGGATTACCGGTGCCTCCGGGATTCACCATCCAGACTGAAGCCTGTCGCGAGTACATGCGCGGCGGAGTGAGCCCGAAGGTCGACATCGAGATGCTTGAGGCGCTGCACAGGCTCGAAAAGCTGCAGGGCCAGAAACTGGGAGCGGGCGAGAATCCGCTGCTGGTGAGCGTGCGCTCGGGCGCCAAGTTCAGCATGCCCGGCATGATGGACACGATTTTGAACCTGGGCTTGAACGACAAGGCTGTTGAAGCGCTGGCCAAGCGCAGCGGCAATCCCCGCTTTGCATACGATTCATATCGCCGCCTCATTCAGATGTTCGGCGACGTGGTTCTCGATGTTCCCAAAAAGAAGTTCGAACACATCTTCGACGGCGTAAAGCATGCCGAGAAGGTGAAGTTCGATTACGATCTGACGCCCGCCGCGCTCCAGAAGATCATTGTGGAGTACAAGAAGCTGGTGAAGAAGGAGACCGGGAAAGACTTCCCGCAGGATCCGCTCGATCAACTGACGGCGGCGCGCGACGCCGTGTTCAGGAGCTGGCAGAACGATCGCGCCAAGACCTATCGGCGCATCAACAACATCGACGACTCGATCGGTACAGCGGTAAATGTGCAGGCCATGGTGTTCGGCAACCTGGGCGAGAACTCGGGTACTGGCGTGGGCTTTACGCGCAATCCCGCCACCGGCGAGCACCTGTTCTTTGGCGAGTACCTGATGAACGCGCAGGGCGAAGACGTGGTCTCGGGCGTGCGCACTCCGTTGTCGATCAGCGAGCTTGAGAAGGCCATGCCCAAGGTCTACGAGCAGCTCAAAGACATTACCCGCCGCATGGAAAAGCATTATCGCGACATGCAGGATTTTGAGTTCACCATCCAGGATGGCAAGCTCTACATGCTGCAGACGCGCAACGGCAAGCGGACCGGCCTGGCCGCGGTACGCGTGGCCATCGACATGGTGCGCGAAGGGCTCATCACGCAAGACGAAGCGATTCACCGCGTGGAGCCGAACCAGTTGTACGACTTCCTGGTCCCGCGTCTGGTGGAGAAGGGCGAGAAGATTGAAGTGCTCGCCACCGGACTTCCGGCGTCGCCCGGCGCGGCTGTCGGCCAGATTGTGTTCACGGCCGAGGAAGCGGTGAAGCAACACCAGAATGGAGCGTACAAATCCATCGTGCTGGTGCGCGGCGAAACCACGCCTGAGGACATTGCCGGAATGGAAGTTGCAGACGGCATTCTGACCTCGCGCGGCGGCATGACGTCGCACGCCGCGGTGGTAACGCGCGGCATGGGCAAGTGCTGCGTGGCCGGCGCGGGAGACTGCGTGGTCGATGAAGCGAAGAAGGAACTGCGCGTAAAGGGCAAGACCTTCAAGCAGGGCGATTACATTTCGCTCGACGGCACCACGGGCCGCGTGATTGCGGGCCAGTTGAAGACGCTCGAAGCGCAGCCGGACGATCCCGATCTGGTGAAGTTCATGAGCTGGGTCGATCCGCTTCGCAAGCTGAAGATTCGCGCCAATGCCGATATTCCGCGCGACGCCAAGCAGGCAATGCTGTTCGGCGCAGAGGGCATCGGGCTTTGCCGCACCGAGCACATGTTCTTTGCTGAAGACCGCATTGAGCACATGCGGACCATGATTCTGGCCAACAACGAAAAGGACCGCCGGGCTGCTCTCAAGAAACTGCTGCCCATGCAGCGGGCCGATTTTGTGGGTCTGTTCAAGGCCATGGGTTCTTTGCCCGTAACCATCCGCACCATCGATCCTCCGCTGCACGAGTTTCTGCCCAAGCGCGAAGATCTGCTGGTGCAGATTCAGCACCTTGTCGACACCAAGCCGCGTTCGCCCAAGCTGAAGGAGCTGCGCACGCTTCTGGCCCGCGTTGAAGAGCTGCACGAGCAGAACCCCATGCTGGGCCTGCGCGGCTGCCGTCTGGGCATCAAGTTCCCAGAGATTACCGAGATGCAGGTGCGCGCCATTATCGAGGCCGCGGTCGCGGTCAAGGGCAAGGGCGGCGATCCGCATCCCGAAATCATGATCCCGCTGGTGGGCTCGATCGAGGAGATGCGCAACCAGGCTGCAATCGTGCGCAGTGTCGCGGAAGAAATCTTCAAGGAGAAGGGCGCCAGGGTTGAATACATGGTGGGAACCATGATTGAGCTGCCGCGCGCTGCTCTCACGGCCGACCAGATCGCGGAAGAGGCGGAGTTCTTCAGCTTCGGCACCAACGACCTGACGCAGACCACTTACGGCATCTCGCGCGACGACATCAACAGCTTTTTGCCAGCGTACCTCAAGGCCGGCATCTTCAAGCAGGACCCGTTTGCCACACTCGACCAGGCAGGCGTGGGGCAACTGGTGAAGGGCGCCGTAAACAAGGGACGCGACACGCGGCCCAACCTCAAGGTAGGCATCTGCGGTGAGCATGGCGGCGATCCCGAGAGCGTAAAGTTCTGCCACCGAATCGGGCTGAACTACGTTTCGTGCTCGCCCTTCCGGCTGCTTACGGCGCGGTTGGCCGCGGCGCAGGCAGCGCTCGAAGACAAGTTGGGCGGCGGCGTTCACACCAACAAGTAACGCCGGCGAAGGCCGGAAAAAACAAGGGGCGCGGCCAATAGCTGCGCCCCTTGTGTTTTTGAAGACTACGGGAGTAAGCGGAAGATCGGCCGACACTGGCCGACTTTCAGGAGCAATGCCCGGAAAAGCCCCTACGCTACAGATTCCTAAGAGAATATGGTGAAGATTAGAGGATGAGCCGGCCTATAATCGGAGCCATCGGAAGAAGAGGTGCATGGGCTGGATATGCCTCTCGAACTGTCCACAGTGAAAAGACGACTTCAGGACCATCTTCAGGAGGGTCTTCTCATTGTTGTCGGCTCTGGCCTCTCGGCCGCAGAAGGCATCCCAGGAATGTGGCCTCTGGCGGCGCACTTGAGGCGTGAGATTCCGCCCAAATTGGCTGCGGAACCTGACCCTGCTTGGGGTGTTGTGGCTACTTCCCTTGACGCGGGCGACAACCTCGAAGCAGCTATGGGCAAGGCCGATTTACTTCCCAAAACAGTTGAGATGATCGTTGCTGAGACGGCACAGCTGATCTCAGCCAAGGAACGAAATGTCTTCGCGAAGGTATTGGCTGGGGAGCGGGAGCTTCCGTTTACTCCGTTTGTGAAGAAACTGTTCAAGGCAGGCAAGAAGTTTCACCTCATCACGACCAACTATGACCGACTCATAGAGTTTGCGGCGGAGGCGGCGGAGATTGGCGTGGACTCCCGGTTCTTCGGCTATCTTCACGGACGGTCTGATGCAAAGAGATCGGCTGACGCTCATCGCGAATCCTATTTTTCTGGTAAGAATTCTCAGTTTCGTGCCTTGGCGTGCTTGTTTGTGCATAAACCGCACGGCAGCCTCGACTGGTTTGAAGTTGGGGGAAAGATTGTTAGGTGTCCGGTTGAAGCCGGAAGGGTGCCGGTCATCATCACTCCAGGGGCTGACAAGTACCAGAAGAGTTTTAGGTTTGCATTCGACGATCAGCGCAATTCGGGCAATCGGGCAGCTTCGCAAGCGAATCGGCTTTTGTTCATCGGCTATGGTTTCAATGATGACCATCTGGAGCAGTACCTGTGCCCGGACTTGAAGCTAACGAAGCCGACAGTTATCGTCACACAGACTCTCTCGAATAATGCATTGAAAGTGATGATGAACAGCAAGGAGACGGAAGTGATCGCTCTCTGCGCCGCGCCCCGCACAGATTGGACGCGGGTTGTCAATCAAAACGGTGAGGAGATCACCGTCACCGAACAATTGTGGAACCTTGAGGGTTTCAACAGAGGGGTGCTCTGATGCCAGTTTCTGTCATGTCTTTTGATTCGATTAAGCCAATTGGCAGGGTCATGTCGGTTGACACGATGCGCGTATTCATCCATGTTGACGATCATGAAATGCTGAAGGAAGTAATGGTTGGCAATTTGATCGCCGTGCAGGGCGCTACTCCCCTCCAGCTCCTCATCTCCATCGTCGAGCGCATCACTCGGTTGCCGGTAGACTCGGTAGGGCCTAGCGAGGAGCCGGACGATGATTCGGCCCCCCAACCGGAGAACTTACAGGACACTATCCGCGCGGTTTTAGTAGGTACCTATCTAATTAAGGATGGTGATTCCGGCCCGTCATTCAAACGAGGCGCAGACTCATGTCCGCAAATTGACCAGCCATGCTTTCTAATCCAGAGCGCAAACCTGACCGCGTTCATGGGCGTTCTTTCGCAAGGAGCGACCTCGGATACGGCACTCCGCCTTGGGTGCTTCGCCATTGACAAAACTGCGCTGGCAGTCGCGGACGGTGACCGGTTTTTCCAGCGCCACGCGGCGATATTGGGAAGCACAGGCAGCGGAAAGAGCTGGACCGTGGCGGCACTCCTTGAGAGAGCGAACGCACTCAAACATCCGAATATTCTTCTTCTTGACTTACACGGAGAGTATGCCTCGCTGGCAAAGGGTCGAATTAACGGCTTCGCTGAATATTTCAAGATTGCCGGCCCCGGAGATCTCAAGGTCCATGATGAGCATATTCTCTTTCTACCCTATTGGCTCTTGAACCGGGAGGAGATGCTCTCGATGCTTCTCGACCGAAGCGACGACAACGCTCCGAATCAGGCAACACGGTTCACCAGCCTGGTACTGGATGGCAAGCGGGCATTCCTGGAAAAGGCGGGGCGAAAAGACGTGCTTGCATCCTTTACAGTGGATTCTCCTGTTCCGTACGAACTGCGCCCACTTGTCGATGCGCTTCAAGAGGACGACATAGGGATGGTGACGGGAAGTTCAGGACGGGATAAACAGGGTCCATGGCATGGAAGACTTACCCGATTCATAAGCCGGCTGGAGGCTAAGATCGTTGATCGACGCTATGGGTTCCTTTTTCAGCCGCCGAATGAGAGTGCGGCGTATGAGTGGCTTCAACAGATCGCGGTGACTTTTCTTTCTACCCACGGGGATCATTCTTCGGGGATCAAAGTGGTGGATTTTTCCGAAGTTCCATCGGACGTTCTCCCAACCGTGGTGAGCGTCTTTGCGCGCATACTGTACGATGTCCAATTCTGGATGGAGTCTGCGTCGCGAACTCCGGTCTGCTTGATTTGCGACGAGGCCCATCTCTACCTTCCAGTTCGATCAGATGCAGACGCCGCTTCGAAACGGGCCCTCGATACATTTGAGCGCATTGCTAAGGAAGGTAGAAAGTACGGGTTCTCGCTTCTCGTTGTCAGCCAGCGGCCCTCGGACGTAAGCAAAACAATTTTAAGCCAATGCAATAATTTCATTGCACTACGGCTAACCAACGAACAGGACCAATCAGCGGTCAAATCAGTAATGCCCGACAGCATGGCCGGCATTGCCGATGTACTTCCTCTTCTCGACATCGGCGAGGCAATCGTTTTGGGCGATTCCGTCCTTCTTCCGTCACGAATCAAGCTCGATAAGCCTAGAGCAACTCCGTTGAGTCTAACGAAAAACTTCTGGCGAGAATGGGCGGAAAGGGCTTCTGATGCGGAGGCGATCCGAGCGGGTGTGGAGAACCTCCGGCGCCAAAGCAGAAATTGAAAAATTGAAGCTTTGGGAAATCTGCCGCACTTTTTAGGGCTGCTCATTCAGAGCGGGACCGGGAAACGCCGATGCCGCCGGCAATCATTCTGGAGTCCCGCCAAATCGCCGAGCCACTCATCGAGCGCGGCTGAGATCTCCAACTCTTTTGAATGCCGCAGGATTGGCAGGAAGAAGAGGCGTTTGCCCTTTTGCATGCAATTTCCCCTCTTCGGCGCATACTTCCTGTATGAGTTATGCAGCGGCTATTCCCGGCATCTCGTTCCTCGCCGCGGCGAACTCCGATGCTTCCTCGCTCCCTTATTTCCTATTCCCTGGTGCCTGGTCCCTAGTCCCTGAAAACATACCCCCCACCCCCCCTCCCTGCAGAGTCACTATGAAACTGTGCAGCTCACATTGAAAATAAAAGGATTAATAAGGCTTGTACGCCAAACTTAGCGCCGGGAGTGGCAGAAATAGGCACGAATAACGGCCTTTTAAGCCAATTTAAGGGCCACTTAAGCCGACTTAAGGGCCACTTAAGCCGACTTAAGGCCACTTAAGGCGTGTCTTCGCCTCGCCTTTGTCCGCGAATGCGATCCCGCGCATCCAATCACCATCAAGACGAAAGGTTTCAACCTGCCAATGCTCATTCGACTGGGCTACGACATTCAATTCGAGATTCCCGCGCCGGTCGCGATGGTCGCGCTGCTCAACGTCCATCCTTCGCGCGCCCACTATCTGGTGGAACCCGACGAGTTGCACGTCGAGCCGCACATTCCCGTCACCAGCTACATTGACAGCTTCGACAATCGCTGCGTCCGCTTTGTCGCCCCCCGGGGCCGCTTGCGCCTGAGCAACAGCACGTTGATTCGAGATTCGGGCAACCCTGACACCATCAATCTGGCTGCCCGCGAGACGCCGGTCGGCGATGTGCCTCACCACGTCCTCAGCTTTCTGCTCAACAGCCGCTATTGCGAGGTCGATCGATTCACCAATATCGCCTGCGATCTCTTCGGAACTGTGGATCATGGCTGGAACAGGGTGCAGTATATCTGCAACTGGGTGCACAATAACGTGGCATTCGATTATCAGAAGGCTCGCCCCACCAAGACCGCGCTCGATGTCTTTACCGAGCGCGTCGGCGTGTGCCGCGACTTCCAGCATCTGGCCATCACCTTTTGCCGCGCACTTAACATTCCCGCCCGGTACGCGACCGGCTACCTGGGCGACATCGGTGTTCCCCCCGGCGGCCCCATGGATTTCAGTGCATGGTTCGAGGCGTGGCTCGACGGCCAGTGGTGGACATTCGATGCGCGCCACAACCATCCCCGCATCGGCCGAGTGCTTATGGCGACAGGGCGCGACGCCTCGGATGTTGCCATCACCACTGCCTTCGGCCAAGCCGACCTGGTGCATTTCACGGTAGTCACCGAGCAGGAGACCCCCAGGTCAGCCGACTCGCTGGTCATCGAGACAGTTTTTGATTCTGGCTACTCCATTCCAACCTGTTTGTAAGCGGAGCGCAGGCGACGTTCTGCGGTACCAGCCACTCACCGAAAGCGAACGCAGGCCGATAAAGGAGACTGCGGGTAACTCTCGCCGAGGCAGCGTGTGGATTGTGTGGGTGGCGCAATCGAGTATGCAGGATTGGCTGCGGCGGTCGAGCAGGCAGCAGATGGCATCGTCATTACGGATACCGATGGCAAGATTCAGTATGTAAATCCTGCCTTTACAACTTTGACGGGTTACACGCGAGACGAGGTCACGGGCCAGAATCCGCGTCTCCTCAAATCCGGCCGGCATTCCACGGCATTCTACGAAGAGCTTTGGAGCACCATACTTTCCGGCCGAGTCTGGCACGGAGAAATGACCAACCGGCGCAAGGATGGCAGGATCTATGACGAGGAGATGCGAATCGCTCCGGTTCGCAACCCGGGCGGAGTAACCATCGGCTACATCGCCGTCAAGCATGACGTGACCGAACAACGGGCGGCAAGCGAGGCGTTGCGAAGGTCGCAGGAATTTGCTCAGTCCGCAATCGATGCTCTCTGTTCCCATCTATGTGTGCTGAACGAGGCGGGCACTATCATCTCGGTAAACCGGGCGTGGAAAGATTTTGCTCTGGCGAACCGGAAAACTGCGTCCGACCGCTTTGGGCAAGACGCCGCCGGCCCGAGCAGCTTCGAGATAGGGGTCAACTACCTTGAGGTGTGCGAACGTGCCGCAGGGCCGGAGGCCGTTGAGGCCGCCGAGTTTGCAGAGGGTATCCGGAGCGTTCTCAGTGGCAAGTGTGCGAGTTACTCGAAGGAATACCCGTGTAATTCTCCCGACGAGCAGAGATGGTTTATCGGCAAGGTCACGCGTTTCTTATCGAATGGTCAGATCCGGATCATTGTCGAACACATCAATATCACGGAGCGCAAGCGGGCTGAAGATGCGTTGCGGGAAAGTGAAGAACGCTTCCGGAACATGGCCGATAGCAGCCCGTCGATGATGTGGGTAACGGATGCCGGGGGAAGAGTTGACTTCATGAACCGCGCGCTCCGGAAGTTCTACGGGATAGAGACCAATGAGTGGCAGGGGATGCATTTGGGCATGCAGATTCATCCCGACGATCTGGCGCAAGCTCGAGCTCTGTTCGCTGAGGCAATGAGCGAGCGCAAACCGTTCAAAGGCGAGTCGCGCCTCCAGCGGTCCGACGGTGAATGGCGTCTATTTGGAACCATCGCCGAGCCGCGCCTGTCGCATGACGGCAAGTATATGGGGCACATTGGCCTGTGCGCAGACATCACCGAGCGCGAGCAAGCCAAGCGGTCCTTGATGGAGAGCGAAGAGCGTTTCCGCGGAGTCTTTGAAGACGCGCCGGTGGGCATGTACGTTGCGGGGCCTGACACGCGATTGGTTCAGGTCAACGATGCATTCTGCCGGATGCTGGGATACTCCGCAGAGGAACTGCTCGCCAAATCCTGGCCGGAAATGTGCCATCCCGACGATCTGGCCGCAGCGCTAGGGAAGAAAGAGAAACTATGGTCGGGCCAAGTGGAGAAGGCGGGCGGGGAAAGCCGCTTCATCCATCGCAATGGGACTATTGTCTGGAGCCGGGTGAAGGTCTCCTTGTTCAGGGCCGGCGATGGAAGCCCGCTCTGCTCTGTAATCCATGTCGAAGACATTACCGAACGCCGGCAATCAGAGGAAGCTCTCAAGAGCAGCGAAGAGAAATTTCGCCAGCTCGCGGAGAATATCCACGAAGTTTTCTGGATGCTGGACGCAGCGGGCACTGAAATCCTCTACGTCGGCCCCGCCTACGAACAGATCTGGGGGCGGAGCTGCAAAAGCCTGTATGAGAGCCCGATGGATTGGATGGAAGCGGTCCATCCAGACGACCGCGAGCACGCCCATGAGATTTTCATGAGGCAGTTGAAGGGCGAGAGCATCGATTCCGAGTACAGGATTCAAACGCCGGACGGACAAGACAAGTGGATCCGCGACCGGGCGTTTCCTGTTCGAGACCAGGCGGGGACAATGACTCGAATCGTCGGGATCGCAGAGGAGATTACCGAGCGGAAGCGTTTTGAGGCGCAGCTTATCAACGCCAGGATAGCGGCTGACCAGGCCAGCCACGCCAAGAGCCGTTTCCTCGCCAACATGAGCCACGAAATCCGCACCCCGATGAATGGCGTCATCGGCATGAATCAATTGCTGCTGCAAACCGACCTCACACCGGAGCAACGTCGATACGTCGAGGTGGCGCAGGCCAGCGGGCGGACTTTGCTTTCGCTGATCGACGACATACTTGATCTATCCAAAATCGAGGCAGGAGGAATCGTACTCGAGAATCTGGAGTTCAGCCTCAATCGCACAGTGAATGAAGTGATTGAGCCTCTGCGAGCACAGGCCGGCGCCAAGGGACTGCTCATTGTTTCGCGGATCTCATCGGATATTCCTGGTTTGCTTCGGGGCGATGCCCACCGGCTGCAGCAGGTGCTGACTAACCTCATCGCCAATGCGATCAAGTTTACCGATCGAGGAGAGATCGCAATCGATGCCGAACTCGAGAGCCAGAGCGACGATGCGTCATCGATTCACTTCACCGTCACCGACACGGGAATTGGGATACGCGAGGACCAGATCAAGGCGCTGTTCTCAGCATTTGTCCAGGCCGACGCCTCGACTACCCGCAAGTACGGGGGTACGGGTCTCGGGTTAGCCATATCGAAGCAGATTGTAGAGATGATGGGGGGCAGTATCGGGGTAAACAGCCGGGAGGGCCAAGGCTCAATCTTCTGGTTCACGGCCACCTTTGGTCAGGCAGTCCGTGATCGGCGCCGCTCCGCGCGGCAACCTGCAACTTCTCAGCAGGAGAAGGTAATTCACTCGGCTGTCAATCCACCACTTCGCGGGCATGGGGAAAGAATTCTGGTTGCGGAGGACAATCCGACCAACCGGGAAGTGATTCTTGCGCAATTAACGAAGCTGGGATATGAAGCCGGAATCGTGGCCAATGGCGTTGAGGCCGTTGATGCGTTCGAGCGCGAGCGCTTCGACCTGGTGCTGATGGATTGCCAGATGCCGCTGATGGACGGCTATGAAGCCACCCGCCGTATCCGTCATTCGAGCAATCGGCGCATTCCCATCATCGCACTCACCGCGAGCGTAATGAGTCCTGCCCGGGAACGATGCCTGAGCGAAGGGATGGACGACTATCTTGCCAAGCCGGTAGAACTGCCCAAGCTGGCCGCGATGCTCGCCAAGTGGATACCCAAATCGAGCGCCGGCCATGGGATTCAGAAACTTCAGCAGCCTTCCGCGTTGCCTTCAGCAGCCATCTTCAATGCCGACTCGCTGCTGCGCCGACTGATGGCAGACCGGGAACTGTCCCGCACTGTTCTTCAGGCGTTCCTTAAGGACGCACCATCCCAACTGAAGCAGTTGTGTGCCCGGCTTGACGAATCGGATGCACCTGGCACGCAGTTACAAGCGCACAACCTGAAGGGAGCGGCGGCAACGGTTGGGGCAGAGATCCTGCGCGACATTGCCTTGGCAATCGAAACCGACGCGTCCGAATTGCGTTTGGACCGCTGCCCCGAGCTTCTGATCCGCGCGATCGACGAGTTGGAGTGCTTTAGAAGAACCGTGGAGCATGATGGGTGGGTTTCAAATGCAATCGACATAACAGGAATTGAGGAGACGAGCGATGTTTGAATTCAAACTTGACGACAATCTGCTTCCGGATTACCTGGCCGAGTCCCGGGAGAATCTGTCCACCGTGGAGTCAGACCTGCTCGCAATCGAAAAAGACGGGGCGAATATCGACGAAGAGCGCATCAATCACGTCTTCAGGTCTGTGCACACGATTAAAGGAGCGTCGGCCTTTTTCGATCTTCACAAGATCGGCGAGCTTGCCCATCAGATTGAAAACGTGCTGGCACTCATTCGCTCAAGAAAGCTCATTCCTGCGCCAGACAGTGTTCGTGTTCTATTGCGTGCCACCGATTGCTTGACTGCGTTGTTCGCCGCCCACGATACAAGCAACCATGCCGACATCTCTGCCATTGTGTCGGAGTTGATCGAACTGCACGAGGATCGCGGGACTCCGATCAGAACCAGCGGCGGCGCGGGCGGCAACGAGCAAGAAAATCGGGTCGACGGCGCTCTGCGGGTGCTGCTGGTTGAAGACGACTTTGCCTGCCGGCTGCTGCTGCAAACGTTTCTCTCCCGCTATGGCCAATGTCATATTGCGGTCAACGGCAGAGAAGCCGTGGATGCGTTTCGCTCCGCGATGGATTGCGGCCAGGGATACGATTTGATCTGCATGGACATTATGATGCCCGAGATCGACGGTCGCGAGGCGGTTCGCCAGGTGCGCGCTCTCGAAGAATCCAAGGGGATTCGGTCCACTTGTGGCGCAAGAATATTCATGACCACAACAGTGGATGAAGTTAAAGAAGTGGTCCTATGCTTCAAGGAGCTTTGCGACGCGTACCTGATGAAGCCCATCGACCTCGGGCAATTGCTGAGCCACATGAAGTCATTTCAACTGGTCATGTAATTTCAACTGGTCATGTAGAAGGGCAGTTTTGGTTGTGGTCACGAAGAATGGTGCGGGAATGACCCTGAATACGCATCGATACGCAGTCTGTCCACTGTACAAAATGGCTGCTAACCCGCTGCACTAATTCGAGTTGCCGCCGGGTGCGTAGTAGCCCTCGCGCGTGATCACTATGTAATCGTCCTTCTTTGCCTTGAGCGCGATCTTGTGGTACGCGCCGTCGTTGTCAACCTGGTCGGGGGTGTAGCTGAGCAGGTACTGGCCACGGAGCTCCTGGGCGATCTGGTTATAAATATCGTCGAGGTTCTCTTTCTTCTTGGCTTCAAAGTAGCGGCCGCCGGTGCGCGTGGCAAGGTCCTGCATGATCTTCTTGCCGTCCACTTGTTCCTGCCTGGAGGGTCTCTGACCTCCGCCACCTGGATAGCCGCCGCCTCCGCCGGGATAGCCTCCGCCGCCGCCGGGCCAGCCTCCGCCCATGCCGCCACGACGGCCACCGGGGAAGCCGTTATCGCTGCGCTCCTGCTCGCCTTTGAAGTAGATGGTGTAGATGGAGAGGTTGGCGTGATCGGCGGCATCGATGGCCTCGCTCATGGTCTCTTTGCTGCCGCGATCGACGCCGTCAGAGAAGACGATGAGGGCTTTGCGGCCTTGTTTGGGCTTCATGAGCTCGTCGGAGGCGAGGTAAATGGCGTCGTAGAGTTGAGTGCCGCCGCCACCGTGTATTCCGCCACCGTGCCGGCCGCCGGAACCACCATTGCTTCCATTGTCGTCGCCGGTTTCAGGGCCGGAGGGATTATTGTGCTCGGCCGCGGTTGGTCCCATCTCGGTGAGTTCGTGATGGAGCTTGTCGCGGGAGTTGGTGAAGTCCTCGAGGAGCTCGACCTCGCGATCGAAGTGGATGAGGAAGGCCTGGTCGCCCTCTTTGGCGTTCTTGGCATCGGCGGGAAGCATGAGGTCGACGAATTTGCCGGCTGCGTTGCGTTCGTTGTCGAGGGCGCTGGAGACGCTACGACTGGTGTCGACCAGGAGACCGCAGAGAAAGGGCAGGTCGCTTTGGATGGAGAAACTCTTGATGACCTGCGGCTTGTTGTCTTCAGTGAGCGTGAAGTCGGCAGCCGTGAGGTTGGTGACGAGGCTGCCGTGCTTATCGCGGACGGTGACGGGGAGCAGAACCTCGTTGGCCTGGACCTTGAGGGTAGCGACGGGCCGATCGCTCGAATTGGCCTGGGCATCTGATGGGGCCTGGGCCGGTGCGGGCGCCGTGAAGCAGGCGGCGAGGGTAACGGGAGCAGCAAAAGCGAGGTAAGGCGAGATCTTCATAGGGGTTTCCTGCTGAACACTCTGACAGCAGTTTAGACGGCTGGACGGGCGGAGTGTTGACTGGGGTTGCGAAGTGCCCAAGCTTCGGTACACTTTGGGGTTAAGACAGATGCTTGCAGAAAGTTGGAATCAGCGTGAAACGGAGAGTTGTTTGGAGATGGGCTGGCTGGGTGACTTGCCTCTTGCCCTTGGTTGCGGGCGGCGCGGTTGGCGCGATGAGGGCGCAGGATGCGCCGGGGCTGGCATGCCCGCCAGAGCGGCTGCCGGCGTTTTCGGCGACGCTGGATGGGCGGCCACTGGAATTGCACGGTTTTCGCAGCGGGAGTTTTGCGATCTTTGCGGAGGCCGGGAAGTCCGAGATCGTGATTCACACCGGGTTCGATGTGCGATGGGTGGAAGTGAGGCCATTGTCAGCGCAGGTTGTGCATTCGATCGAGCCGAACCATCGCGATATTCGCATTGCGATCAAGGATGCGACACCGTTGACGGTCGAATTCAACGACGACCTGGGGCAGGTGGTGCATCTTTTCCCATACAAGGCGGAAGGAGGAGACGTGCCCGTGCGCGGACCCAACGTCCACTATTTTGGGCCGGGCGTACACGAGGCCGGGCTGATCGATCTCAAGTCGGGCGAGACTGTGTACCTGGCGGCGGGGGCATGGGTGAAGGGGAAGATTCGCGCGCACGATGCGAGGGGCGTGTCGATTGAGGGGCATGGAGTGCTGGACGCGTCGGAGATTCGGCGATCGGCCGGGGACTACGACGCGCAAAGTCCGATTCTTCTGGAGGGAACGCAGGATGCGCGGATCGAGGGCATCACGATCTTTAACAGCCGCGAGTGGACTGTGCATCTGCGGCGGGCGAACGGGACAAAGATCGACGGCATCAGGATTTTGAATCCGGGGGATTGGTATGGGGATGATGGGATCGACATTGACTCGTCAAGCCATGTAGTGGTGGAGAACATTTTTGTGCGCACGGGCGACGACTGCGTGGTGGTAAAGAACATGGCCGACGTGGCGGTGACCGATATCTGGTTACGTCATTCGGTGCTGTGGAACATGCCCAACGGCGGCAACGGGGTGGAGATTGGTTTTGAAAACCGGAGCCATACAATCAGCGACGTGCACGTGAAAGATGTGGACATGATTCACCTGGAGCGGGGTGCGGCAATCAGCATTCACAACGGCGATTCGGGAATGGTGGAGAACGTGAGCTACGAGGACATTCGCGTGGAGGATGCGCGCCGGAAGCTTATAGACTTTGCCGTGTTGTATGCGCCGTACGGGCCTGACAAGCCGGCGAGCCAGACTGAGATTGACCGGCGCATCGATCGCGGCGGCACGTGGGATGGTTTGCTGTGTTACCTGCCGAGCGAAAAGGCAGCACTGGCGGGCCAAAGAGGACATATTCGCAATATCACGGTGAAGAACCTGCAGGTTGTAGCAGGCGCGCTGCCTTACAGCGTGCTGGCGGGGTATGACGCGGAACACGCGGTGGACAACGTTGTTATTGAAGGATTGAGCTACCAGGGACGTGCGATCAGCGACCAAGCGAGCGCGAAGCTGGTCAAGGACTATGCGACGGGGCTGGTGATCCGGTGAAGGGGGCGCATGTGGGACAAAAGCAAAGCCCGCTGGTTGAGCGGGCGGATGCGGAACTTGACTGGTAGCGCTACCGGGAATCGAACCCGGGTTTTAAGATTGAGAATCTCACGTCCTAACCCCTAGACGATAGCGCCACACGTTGTTACGGGGGTGGCCCGCGGGCGCGGGCTACATATCTAATTTATCAAAATTTTGCGCTCAGGCCAAAGGCTGGGGGCTGCACAGGGCGAGTGAGTGAGTAAGCCAGCCGGCAAGTTAGCGCGAGTGCGGGATCAGATGCCCAGCTTGCGCACTTCGTCGTTGTAGTACTTGCGATAGAGGATTTCCCATTCCTGGGAGCCTTCGAGGATGATCTTGCGCTGATTGGCGATTTTGAGGCGGGCGGCGGAATCGATACTGGCCTCTTCAGTGAGCAGAGTTTCGAGCGCCTTGCGAGCTTCCTGGCGGATGGTGTTGCGGTCATCGAGGAAGCCCACCTGGTCAACCTCAGCAAGAGAGTCGGCAACGGTGTGAGCGAGCTTATTGAGCTTGTCGCGGCTGATTCTCATAGCACCGCCTTGTATTTGCGCGCGAGCTCGTTCTTCACCTTCTTGAACATCTCTTGATATTGGGCGCCGGATTTCCGCATCTCCTCGGAGTAGGCCTCGAGGATGACGCGAACCTCCTCATTGATGCGGTCTTCGAGGGAGAGTTCCTCGAGGAGAGCAGCGTTGACGCGCTCTTCGGTCACCTTCATGTCGCTGGTGGTGATGAGTTTGGCGTCAATGAGGTGCTTCACCGTGCGGCGGGCAAGATACCCGATGTAGTCGCGGGAAAAGATCATTGGCTAAAGCTCAGGATAACGCATGGTACGGCCCGGTGTACACCGGGCCGTACGCAAGTTGTCAGTGGTCAGCGACGGTGGGGGCAGGTCTTGGCGTTGAGGCAGGAGTCGGCGATGCGGAGGCGTTCGACAGGGTGACCGGCGATGAGGTGTTCTGAGACGATCTCATCGGCGTCTTCAGGTTTTACGCGGCCGTACCAGACGGCATCGGGGTAGACGACAACGGTAGGGCCGTGTTCGCACTGGTCAAGGCAGCCGGCCTTGTTGATGCGAACGCGGCCGGCCAGGCCGGCTTCGCGGGTGAGCTGCGAGAGGCGGGCGTGGAGCGGGCTTTGGCCGTCGGCAGTGCAGGAGGGGCGCGGCGCATCGGCGGGGCGGACGTTGTGGCAGACGAAGACGTGGCGTTCGAAAAGGGGCATGGATCAAGGATAGCGGAGTTGGAAGGGAACGAGGGACCAAGGGAACGAAGGATCCAGGGGAACAAGGGAACCAGGGAACGAGGAAGCACAGAGCGAAACAGTGAAACAGTCAAGCAGTTGAATTAAGAAAAGACGAAGCAACGGGTCGCGGCTTGCACCGGGGATGGTGCGGTTTGCACAAACTTGACGCGCGGGGGTGGGTGCATCTGCGAAAATGAGTGCTTGACAGTATGAGCACAGACAATCTTCTCTCTCTCAAAGACGATATGGTGGCCTTCATTGAGGGCCATGGTCTCAGGCGGCTACCCGGTTACGTGACCGAGGATATCCCTTCGATTCTTTGGGAAGACCATGCCAATCCCGACTCCTGGAAAGATTTTGTGGAGATGGCGAAGCACGTGGGCGCGCCCTTTGTGACCTTCAGCGAGATGACGCTGGAGCGCGAAGAGCTGGAAACGCTGATTGAAGAAGCCGGAGAGATGAACTTTCCCGACGAAGAGGCCACGGAGGTAGTAGAGGCAAAGTGGCTGCGCAAGTACTCGGGGATGCTGGGCTACATCCAGCTCGGGTTTGTGTACCAGGGGCTGGTGTTTCTGCACGAAACCACGACGGAGTGGTACGAGCGATTTCAATCGCTGCTTGAAGATATCGAGAGCTTCCAGGACATCGTAATCGACGATGTGAATCACGACGACGAGGAAGAGTAGGCCCGGGTGGGCACGAGCGGCAGCGCAGCGAAGGTGATTCGTGCGCCGCGACGCCTGCGCTGGATGATGGCTGCGCAGCACGGCGAGGCGGCAGCGGCATTGGCGCGCGAAGCGCGGATTCCCGGTGTACTGGCTGAACTGCTGCTGGGGCGCGGCGTGACCAGCGCTGCCGAGGCGCATCGATTTCTAAATCCTGAATACGATCATCTGCATGACCCGAAGCTGATGCTGGGCATGAGCGCAGCGGTGGAGCGACTGGAGCGCGCGATTGAAGCGCGGGAGCCGGTAATGCTCTATGGCGACTACGACGTTGACGGCACCAGCGCGGTGGTGCTGCTTAAGACAGCGATCGAGATGCTGGGCGGGAAGGTGAGCTTTCACGTTCCGCACCGGCTGCGCGAGGGCTACGGCATGCAATCGAGCGTGCTTGAGGCCGCGTATGCCGAGGGCGTAAGGCTGGTGGTGACGGTCGATACCGGGATGCGCGCGGTTGCCGAAGCGCAGACGGCGAAGCGGCTGGGACTGGACCTGATTATTACCGACCATCATTTGCCCGATGCAGGAGAAGTGATTCCCGAGTGTTGGGCAATTTTGAATCCGAATCAGCGAGGATGCAGCTATCCCGAGAAGGGGTTGTGCGGAGCGGCGATTGCGCTGAAGCTCTCGCAGGCGCTGCTCGAACGGCGCGATCCGGTGCGGATGCGGGACAAGCTGCTGCCGAGTTTCTTGAAGCTGGCGGCGATTGCGACGATTGCCGACGCGGTGCCGCTGAAGGGGGAAAACCGGACGATTGCGGCGCTTGGACTGCGCGAATTGCGAAGGCCGGCGGGAGCAGGTTTGCGCGCGCTTTTCGCCGTTGCAGGATTGGATCCGGCTTCGAAGGAACTGACGGGGTACGATGTGGGCTTCAGACTCGCTCCGCGGATTAATGCGGCGGGCCGGATGGACGTTGCTTCAGAGGTGATCGAGCTATTTACGACGCGCGACGGGGCGCGAGCAACAGAACTGGCGAACAAGCTGGAGCGGCTGAATCGGGAGCGGCGGGATACGGAAGCGGCGGCGCTGAATTCGATTGAGGCGCGGCTGGAGACAGATTTGGAACTGTGTGAAGACCGGATGCTGGTGGTGGATGGAGACGGATGGCACCGGGGAGTGATCGGGATTCTTGCTTCGCGCGTGGTGGAGAGGACAGCCAAACCGGCGATTGTGGTGAGCGTGGAAGACGGAGTGGCGCACGGGTCGGGGCGGTCAGTGGATGGGTTTATCCTGCTGAGTGCGCTTGAAAGCTGCGGAGATTTGTTTACGCGGTTTGGCGGGCATGCATTTGCTGTGGGGTTTGCCATGCCGGCGGAATCACTGCCGGAGTTGAAGCGGCGACTGCGCTGCTACGCCGACGTGCATCTGGCGGCGCGTGAGCCGGAGCGGGTGGTGAAGATTCAAGCCGAGTTACCGCTCGACAGAATTACATCAGTTTTGGCGGGATGGCTGCGGAAGCTGGAGCCGCTGGGGCACGGGAATCCCGAGCCGGTGTTTGTGGCTCGAAGTGCGCGATTACTGGCAGCGCCGCGGCTAATGAAGGAGCGGCATCTGCGGCTGGAGCTTGCACAGGAACCGGAGGCGGACGGGAACGGAGCGCCGCAGACGAGGGTGGTGAGGCCGGGCTCAAGTGGAGCGGTGCGAGGGGTGGGATGGGGCCTGGCCGAGCGTGCCATGGAACTGCGTCTGGAGCAGGGAAGCCTCATCGATGTCGCGTACCGGATAAGGGAGAACGATCACCCCGATTTCGGCGGGCTGGAGGTTGAGATGGTGGACGTGAGAAGAGCAGGGACCAGGGAGTAGGGAATAGGGAGCAGGAAAACAGCTCAACCGCGAATTGCTTGTGAAAAAGGAAAGGGCCCACGGAATGCCGTGGGCCTCTTTCTGTTGAAGGGGTGAATCAGAGTGTCAGCGACCCTTCCCGTGGCCTTCGGGCTTCTGATGTTCCTGAGGCTGCGGACGGGGTTGAGATTTAGGCTGTGAAGCATGCGACTGCGGCGCGGCGTGGGTTTGCGGGGCCGGACTGTATTGCGGCGTGCTGTGACCAGCGGGAGCACCTGGAGCCGGCTTGCTGGCTACATACCCGTGTCCCTGCGTGCCCATGGCATGAGTGCTCTGGCTGCCCATGGCGCGGGGCTGGGGAGCGGGATGATTCTCAGCCTGCAGGGGCCGTGAAGCGGCTACGTTGGCAGGATGCCCGTGATTGTTGTTGAAGTAGGCGCTGCGATCGGCTTGGGCCGTATGCTCGTGTTGAGTCTGAAACGATGTTGCGGCCACGTGCGGTTCGTTGCTGTAGGTACGCTCCTCGGCCGTCATGGGGTGGTTGATGCCGCCGGGTCCGCCGCTGTAGGCAACGTGGTTGTTGTTAACGATGGTGTTGTTCACAACCACGGTGCGATCGATGTAAGTGTTGTGAATGACGGTGGTATTCACGTTCATGACGGCGGTGTTATAGGCAAAGACGCCGCCGCGCCATACGCCACCGGCAAAGCCGATACCCATGTATCCGAAGCCGTAGTTGACGCCGCCGTAGTAGCCGACGTGGCGACCCCAGTAACCGGGATGCCAGATGTAGAGGCCGCCGCCCCATCCCCAGTAGCCGGGAGTCCAGAGAGCGCCGACATAGGGCGCCGGCACCCAGGCGCCGGGTACCCAGTAGTAGCCGTCAGGGCCGTAAGCCCAGTAGCCGGGGGTCCAGAAAAGGTTGGGGGCGGGGCAAACGGGCTGGACGTAGACGGGCATAACGGGAGGGCCAAAGTTCACACTGATGAAAACCCCTGCGTAAGAAGATGCCGGGATCAAAGAGATTGCAAAAGCCAACAACATGAGCCGCATTGAGCGAGCGAAACGCATAGTACGACCTCCTTCTTTCAGTTACTCTCAATTTGATTTTCAACGGGTGAATACCCCGCGTCATTCCAGTTGAACCCTTCGCAGGCAGAGAAGTTGCAGGAAGGGCAATGAGGATTTCCCAAGTGGATGATAGACGCTAAGTTAGGGGCTGTTCAAGGGCGAAGAGTTGTGTGGAGAATTGAAAAGGCGCGGGAGGGAGCCCGCGCCTTTTTTGACAAGTTGAGCTGCCGGACCATAGGCCGGGTTAATAGCGATAGCTCAATCCCATACCAAAGACTTTACGAGCCTGGAGGTTGACAGGGATGGAGACGACGGGCGGATAAGGAGCAGGCAGTCCGGTGGGAAGGACGGCGGTGCCGATATTGCCGGCTACCTGGCCCACACCCAGATCGATGCTGAAATGTGGGCGCTCAGCCTGGGTGATGCGCACAGCGTAATCGAGCGTGGTGGGGATGTGAACCCCGCCAGGAATGATGTAGGCCAGATTCTGGGCGGTGTGTGGTTCCTGGGTGAAACCTACGGCGGGAACGATGGCAGTTTTAAAGGGACCGGGGAGCGGAATGCCGAGACCGCCGAAGAGACGGCCGCCGAAGCGAGTGCTCTGGCCGCCGATGCCGAAGATGGTGGCGTTGGTGAATTTGAGTCCGAAGTTGAGGAGGAAGGGCACGGGAGGATGGAGCCATTCCTTGGTAGCCACGGCGTAGACGTCTTCATTGTGGTTCGCAGCGCCAGGACCGAGGCCAAGCGCAGAGTTGAGATGACTGGTAACAAAAAAATCGCGGGTGCGGGCGACAAAACCGGCAGCCAGTCCCGGCGTCCATGGACCGAATTCACCGTCTTTAACGGCGACGATCTTGCCGCTGAAGATGTTCATTCCGTCGTACTTCCAGAGTTCGCTGAAAGCGCCATTGGCGACGTTGGTGCTGTCGCCGAGGGTATGAATGCTGCGCGTGTAGCCGAGCTCGCCGCGGTTTGCGAAGCCTTCAGCGAAGTTGACGGTCTGGATGCTGCCGATCACCTGCGAGCTGTTAATAAAGTGGTAACCGAATGCCGGGTGCGAGAAGAATTGACCTTTGTCGGTATAGACCACATAGGCGGTGGGCGTGATGAATCCGCCGGTCTGGCCCTCGAGGGTGAGGTGCTGTGCGTGGATTGAGGTAGCTGCTAGAAAGGCTACAGAGAGGTAGCTGCAGGCGATGAGCCTGCCGATCATTCTTACATTCACGTGCAATCTCCGATGAACGGGTTCGGCCGCCTTCGACATGTTGGGAGGTCCACTCTCTTTTAACACAAATGCAACACCATCGTCATTCACGAACCGGAATCGTCTGGGGCGGCGTGCAGGTTCTACGGCGGGGGTTGGGAGTTCAGCGGGTTTGTTGAAGCGGGCAGGGAGGAAGGCGCATGTTGAAAGGGTCTGAATTTGCAATGGTAGACTTCGTGCATGCCGCGCGGATTTTTTATAACTCTGGAAGGACTCGACGGGTCGGGGAAGACCACCCAGATCAAGCGGTTGGCGTCGTGGCTGACGAATCGCGGCCACGCGGTGACCACCACCCGTCAGCCGGGCGGAACGGAGACGGGAGACCGGATTCGAGCAGTAATTCTGGATGCACGATCGGGACCACTGGCTCCCATGACCGAGATGGCGCTGATGTTTGCAGACCGGGCGCAGGCGATTGCGGAAGTGATTAAGCCGGGGCTCGCGGAGGGCAGAATTGTGCTCTGCGACAGGTTTACCGATTCGACGGAAGCCTACCAGGGCGGTGGGAGAGAGATCGGATCGGAACTGGTGCTGGATTTGCACAGGCTGATCTGTGGAGGACTGCAACCAGAATTGACGCTGCTGCTGCTGCCAAGCTTTGAGGCGTCGCTCAAGCGGGCAAGGAGGCGGAACGACCGCATAGAAGCCCAGACGGGGAAGAACGAGGGCCGGTTTGAACAGGAGCAGGACGATTTTTACCGGCGCGTGTGGCAGAAATACCGGGAGATTGCGGTGCGGGAATCGAATCGGGTTGTGCTGATTGAAGGGGACCTGACGATTGACGAGGTTCACGAGCAGATTGTTGAGGCAGTTGCAGCTCGATTGATGACGAAGAGCCGGAGCGCGTGAGGCTTTTTTGAGATGCCGGTGCGGGTTTTGGCTGGATGAAGTTGAAGCAGCCGGCGAGGAAAATGCACAGCCCGCAGGAGACATGAAGGCAAGTGTCAAAGGCGAAGAGGGGCTGAGTTGGTGCAAATTGTTGAAAACAGTGTGAGTGTGTGATCGTGCGCGTTTGCAGGGAATTTCTGGAGTTTTCGATACTCTTAGATCATTCATGGCGAAGTGAGATTAGAGCCAGAGTAATACCGGTCGCGGTTGCCTGCGATCCGCAGCAGATTGAGTAAACGAAAGAGGCTGCGAAGAGGACAGGCCGCACAAAACTGAAGAATGGATGAGGGCATGGCCGAATAGCCGTGCCTTTTTCATTTTACGGCCAAACAAGGGCAGAGTGGCGGGATGAGCGAATTCGATTGGCGCCGATGAATGCGGTGCTTGGGCGGGTGCGGGCCTTCAATCGTTTTCACACGGGTTGGCAGCGGGTTGATGAACAAGGAAGGTACACGTGAGGGTAGGAGATCAGTTGAAAGGGATGTGGAGGCAGGCCACCGGTAATGGGGTAATACGAGCCAGCGAGCGGACGCTGCAGATGGAAGTGGCGGCCGAAGCAGAGGCTGCACGCAAAACACTGGCGCTGCCGTCAATCCTGAGTCCGGCGCACTTTCCTGGAAAGCATATGCCAAAGCCGACCCCTGCGAACCTGCGCAGGTTTGCGGAGACGCCACTGGTGAGGCGTGCGATCAACGTGATCAAGGATCGCATTGCGGCGATGGATTGGCAGGTGAGGCTGCGGCGCGGAGTGAGAGCCGAGGATGTGGCGTTTTTGCCGCGGAAGCTGCGCGCACTGCGCCGGACGCTGGACGAACCGAACCAGGTGGACAGCTTCAGAACCCTGATAGAGCAGGCGATCGAAGACGCGCTCACGGGCGGATTTGGCGCGATTGAGATGGAGCCGACGGGCGATCCCGAGCGGCCGGCGATGATGTGGGCGGTAGATGGAGCCTCGATCAGGATCAATGCGAAGTGGAACGGGTGCAACGATGATCCGCGTTATGCGCAAGCGTTGCCGGGACAATTGGAATCGAGCGCGGTGGAACTTCGCGATAACCAGCTCATTTACATCCGAATGAATCCGCGCAGCTTTACGCCATTCGGGCTGGGTCCGCTTGAAGTTGCGTTCGAGACGGTGAACCAGTTCCTGAGCGCGCATCGATTTGCGGGCAAGCTGGCGGCGAATTCGGTGGCCCAGTATGCGCTTTGGTTGAACGAGGCTACGCCCGCGCAGCATGATCGGCTGATCCGGTGGTGGCAGGACGAAATTGAAGGAACGGGGCGGGTTCCATTGCTCTCGACGGCGCAGAAGCCCGAAGTGCTCCGTTTTGCGCAGGGAACAGATGCGGATCTACGGCTGGCGTGGCAGGAGTTTTTGATCAGGATGATGGCGAACGCGTTTGGTTTGCCGCCGTTGATGCTTGGGCTGGAAGCGGATGTAAACCAGTCGACGGCGTCGGAGATGGCCGACGAGGCGTTCCGTGGAGCGATTTCGCCGCTGGCGATGCTTCTGGCACAGCACATTAGCAGGGATCTTTTTGGGAAGTGCATTGGTTGGCCCGAGTTTGAGTTCGTCTTTAACGAGTTGACTGCGCGAGACGAAACGACGGAACTGGCGATCCAGGTGCAATTGTTGCAGGCGGGAGTTCTAACAGTGAACGAGGTGCGAGCGATGAGAGGGCTGGCGCCGTTGGAGCAGGTGAAGGAGCAGGAATCAGGACCTAGGGGCTAGGGACTGGGAAAGCAGCTCTCAACCGCCAGTTCTCAGCCTTTTTTTGTGTGAGAAATGGATCGGAAATGGCGTTTGGTATGCAGGCATTTCAGGTGGCGAAGGCCGAGCCGGTGGGTGAGAGCGGCGGGTTCAGAGTGGAATCTGGGTGGAGAAGACATGCGATTGGAAGCGATGGCGGTGCAGTTTCCTCATGTGGAAGGTCATCCGAACAGGGTGCCTTTTGAGGGAGTGCTGGCGGTGGTGAACGCGCCGAGCGACAAGGCGCCGGCGGGCGCGCGCGGACACCGGGTGATGTTGACGCGTGCAGCGGCGGAAACGGCGCTGCCTTCGCTGCTGGGCATGGCGGTAGATTACCGGCCTGGCTGGGACGGGCACGACGCACGGTGCAAGATCGGATTATTGACGGAAGCAAACGTCTTGGGGCAGCGGCTGGTGGTGAAGGGGTATCTTTACGCCCGCGACTTTCCCGAGGTGGCTACAGCCATCCGGGCTCATGCGCCAGAGTCAATGGGGATGAGTTACGAGCTGGCCGATGCGCGCGTAGAAGATATGCGGGCAGAAATATGGAAGCTGACTCGAGTTACTTTCACCGGAGCTGCAATTCTGCTTCGCGAGAAAGCTGCTTACCGGTCAACAAGCTTTCGGATGGCAGCTAACAATAGCGTGGTGAGCGCAGTTAGCTGAGTTAGTAGAGTTAGTTAACCAGAAACCAGGAAAGTAAGCAGGCATCTAAAGCAGGCTCCCATTGCGGAGCCTGTTTTTGCCGGCATGCAGAAACAACCGGGAAAAGTGAGGAAGAGCATGGAAAACAACGGACTGGAGTTGACGGAGCGGCTTGAAGCCGCAACCACGCTGCTGGAGAAAACGGTGCGATGGCTAGATGAACGGGCCGCCGCAGTGACTGCGCTCTCAGGCGAGGTAGAAAGAATTTCGGCGACGGTGGAACAGACACGCCGGGAGACGGAACTGGCAGACAAGCTGGCAGCGGTTGAGCGGGAACTGGCCGAGGTGAAGGCCGTGGCCCCGCAGAACGTGCTCAATCCTCTGCGCCGAACGATGCCCGCAGCAACGGCCGAGATGCTTGCCAAACACGGCATCGGCGAGGGACCGGTGGATGTGCGTACGCTTGACGCCGCACTGAACGGACTGAGCCTTGAGCAGCGCATCGCCGTAAAAACGCAACTGCTGCGATCAGGCGCGATCGCATAGAGCCAGTTGTCCGTTGTCGGTGATCGGTGGTCAGAACCACTTAGTGACTGCTCACTTCTCACTGACGACTGAGAACTGACCACTGACCACGGATTACTGCAAGAGCGGCCCCATGGAGGGGGCGAAGAGTATGAACGCATCCTTTACCGATATTCACGCGGCGGCAGACTACATTGGGCCGGGCGCGATTGAAGTGCCACTGTACCAGACGGAGATATTCGACATTTGCCGTCGCTCGAGCCCATTTGGCCAGCGCATCAAACAGGTCCCGGCAACCGGGCATCCCTCGCGCTTCTTTGAACAGACGGCGATTCCAAACCCGGGTACTGCCGGCTTCGTGAACCCGCAGAGCATCAGTCCGACTGTCGTGAGTCCGACGCGCATTGAGTTGAGCGTGCCGCTGAAGGCCATTGTGGCGCAGATCAACTACAACCTCTTCGACATTGAACTTGGTGACCAGCAGAAACAGTTTGCGTATCTGCAGGCCAAGGATCTTGTGGATACAGTGAGCGGAGTGATGGTTACGCACGATGTGGCCCTGTGGCAGGGGAACGACACCAGCCTTGGCGCGCCGACCACCACGCAATACATGGGATGCGCCGCGCAGATTGCTGCCGGCGGCAACAGTGTGACGGTGACCGCTTCGATGAAGATCGTGGATACGATCAAGACGATTATCGCGCAAATGTGCGCCAGCAGCGGCTATCGTGTGCGTCCCACAGCGATCTACGCGAATCCGGTACTTCTTGACCTGATTGACCAGGAGATGAAGAGCGAGTACAACGTGGTGCTGAACACCGATCAGATTACGGCAGGGTTCCGCGTGAAGATGCTTTCGACGCAGGCGGGCGATGTTCCGTTGATCCCCGACTGGAGCCTGAGTTACACGGGCACCCCGGGAACGGGCAACGCGGTTCTGCCGGCATACATCGTGACCGAGGACCTGATCGAGTACCACTGGCTCGGCGATCCCACGCCGCGGATTTTCCAGCTTGGTTTGCCGAACTCCCTCACTTACCAGTATGTGGCCGTGAAGTTCGGCGCACCCGTCGTAAAGGGCGCGAACTTTGCCCATTACCAGGTTCTGATTCAGAGATAAAGAGCAACAGCAGTCAGTTGTTAGCGTTCAGTGATCAGTTTTCGATTACGGGTACTACGAGAAAGTGAATAATGGCCGGTATCTAAGGCTGATCACTGACAACGTATAACTAACAGCTTTGAAAGGACAAGTAATGCCTTATCTGCAGCCAACAGATTATCCCAATTACGGGCTGCCGTCTGGAACTACGGCGGACTGGATTACGACGGCGACGGCCCTCATCAACAGCTACTGCAGAAGGCCAGATCTGAATGTTATCCAATACACGGAACGGATGCGCATAACTACGGGCGTTCAGACTGTCCGCCTAAGTTATCTGCCCCTGTCGGCGCTGTCGCCCGCCACGACGCCCCTGGTGGGAATTGAGGCGAGATATGCGAAGCCGCGGCGGGGGGAGTTACCCGACCTGACGATTCTGGAGATTGCCTTTGCATTCTCATTGCCTGGACAGTGGAGCGCGATCGATCCGAGTCAGGTTGACTTTGATCCCAACACCGGCGAACTGACGTTGCCATGGAATTTATTCGGATTGCCATACAACGAAGCCCAGATCACTTACACGGCGGGTCTGGCGACAATCGGCGACGACATAAAGTCGGCTTGCGCGCAAATTGTGCGCAACGCCCAGGCAACGCCGGCACTGAATGCGAGCATGAGCAAGATCGACACGATGCAGATGAAGTACTTCTCAAGTTCGCTGATAGACGAGACGGTACAGGCATGGCTGAACCCGTACGTTGCGAACAGGCTGGGGTGAGCGATGAGCGATACGGCGCCACGTAATCCAATTGGAGCTCCGCAGTTACTGGCGGATGCGCTACTCCGCAGCGTGGCCGGCACAACGGCATTGCTGCGGGTGACGGGAGCAAACACAGCTTCCAACATGTCTGAGGTGGGCCTGATATCGACAAATTTCTTTGAAGTCGTAGTCAGTCCGGTATTAATGCGAAAGCTGCGACCGACATGGCAAGAAGGCGGGCAGTCAAAGTGGGAATTGCTGATGTCCGCGAGCAGTGTAGGGCAGCAGGTGTCCGCACTCGACTTGCAATCGGCGATGGCATTGTTCTCCATGACGCTGGCAGTCACTGTGGGCGGGCAAGCCTACCTGATCGAATCCGTAACGTCTAACGAAGCCTTCGGAACGATTTATCTTTACCGATTGTTGCTTCGTGAAGCGCGGCAGCAGGCGGTGTAAGGGCAGAGAGCAGAGATCAGAGAACAGGTATCAGGGACTAAACAATCTCGAAGGCATTGTGATAACAAAGCGCACGCCGAATAAGTGGGAGCAAAGATGCAGAATGCGAAGGATTCTTTTTACATGGCGTTACGGACGAGGTTGGCGACAATCAATCCGGAGCGGACCATCTTGCTGCGCGGAGCGGTGAGGCCCGGGATCCTTGTTGAGGAGACCGAAGCGCCCATGAACCAACTTCCGAGCGATGTCTTTGTACTGAGATGGCTCGGGCTTGGAACGGATAGCGATCTGCCGGCAACTATGGCGCGCGAACAGTGCGAGATTATCTACCAGACATGCGGCACGCAGAGTTTCGGTGGGCTTGACCGCGGCCGTTCGTTGAGCGAGATGGATGAGGAGATATTGGCGATGACTGTCCCTCATCACACGCAAAAGTTGGATTTTACAGCTACACCCCCGGCGGCGATGTTGACACAGGTGTTTTGGGACGAGCCAGCATTTGCGTCCATCGTTATCCAGCGTGACCAACTGAGCCGCACAGCGACCGTGCTGGTGTACAGCTACCAGGAGCAGGGAGAGTAAATGACAGCGACATGGTTTCAGGCCCCTGCGCCAGTGGCGCGGAGAGTGCGCGCATTTTTTGCACCAGTGAATCGCAGCGCGCAGACGCCAGTGCTCTTCGATCCCGCACAACAGGGCCGATTCAGCCTGGATGCACCGCCGGCCCCGTGGATCAGCCTGGGCTGGATTCAAAACTTTGTACGGAAGCCACTGAGCAAGAGCGCGCCTATGCTGGCCGGAATTCCGGCATCGCCGTTGGAGCAGGTGCGCGAGACTCTTGAGGCGCAAGTAAGTCTTGAGTTCCTGAGCTGGACCAAGTTGACGATGGCTCTTGCGACGGGCTCGCAGCACATGAACATCCTGGCAGCGGCGATCGGCGCGACAGCCTCGGCGAATGGCGCCCAGGCAGTGCCTGCAGTAACTCCGCAGAGCGGTTCCAATGCGACGCAAATCATGTTGGCTGCGACAGACGCTCAAGAGTTCCAAGTCGGATCGATCGTTGCGGTTGATGTGGACAATACGGGGCAGACGGGATACGTTGGTTCGCCGGTTGTGGGCGCATACATAAGGCAAGCGATCGCTGACGTGGATTACATAAGACGCGTGACCTTCAATGTTGCGCTGGTTTCCGCAGTAAGCAATAGCGGACTTACTCTTGCGGAACCACTGCCCGGCGGCGCGCCTGTTGCGGGAGCAAAGGTACAGGCCGTAGAGGGATTCGTGGATCGCGAAGGCGGCAGTTTCTACCATGAGTGGTCCGCTCTGTTTGTACTCGAAGGCAGCCAGGGAGAACGGGTCTTCTTTCATTATCCGAGGCTGCAGGCCGCAGTTGGAGCGGAAGAGACGGTGACGCCACTCAGCAGCAAGCAGCAGAGTGGACAGTCGCGCGTGCTGCTCAACGGACGCTTTATCGCACTGCCGGTCACCGATCCTTTGGACAACGAGCGGGTGGTATGTTACCGCAGCTTTTTGCCCGCAGCCAACGCGTTGGTGTGAAAAGCAGCGAGCGAGCTGGCGCGTCAGCAAGCCCGCATGTGACGAAACCGGCAATGGGTGACGGAAAAACGTTATGAAGATTACGATCCAGGGGCAGGACTACACGGCCGCACTCGATGCGTCGCGTACGCTGACAGTTGAACGCAAGCTGAATGAACCGTCTATGTGCGAGCTTTGGCTAAGCCTTCCCGCCAGTAACAGTCTTCCAGAGCCGGCGCGGTATCAGACACTTTCGATCTGTGGAGATAACGGGACCACTTACTTTACCGGATACATTGCAGTAAGTCCGATGATTGAGTATGCAGGTGTGGGGCTGGAAGGTCCAAGATACAGGATTACGATTCAAGCAGTGAGCGACGAGCGGATCCTGGACCAGTTACCGATGCCTCCGAGTGCAGGAAGTTCAGGAGAGACAGCCGGAGCCCTGATTGCATCACTCGTTACTCACTCAGGATCGACCGCGCTATCTGCGCAAGAGCTCACGCTTAACACCAGCATCAGCAGCTTTGTTCCCGCGCCCGGCACTAATTGGAGCCAGCGCGCGGGCCAGATTGCGAACATGGCGCGCGCCACTTATAGAGCGCTCAATGCCGCGCTCACACTCACACCGGTCCAGGCGCAGGTACACCCGTTGAGCGAGACCGACGGTACGCTGAACCTCGCGAACCTTTCTTTTACCGCAAGCGTGAAGCGTGGGTTGGCCAACGATGTGACGGTGTGCGGAGAAGATGAGCCAGTCGCTTATGTAACTGAGTACTTCCTGGGCGACGGAATCACGACGACCTTCAATCTCGCTGCGGATCCGTACTCACTGTCGAGCGCGAAGGCGAGAATCATCAAAGATCTGTTTAACGAGGCGCGGATCGATGAGACGATGTGGAGCGTCTCTGGTGGTCAGGGTTACCTGGGCCTCGGGCCGGCGGGCCTCGCCATGAACGGCGGAAACGGGATAGACGGCCAAACTGCGCTGACCTGGATCGACGCTGTAGAGATGGGCGGAACGCTTCTGCTGGAAGCGAGCGGAGTGATTCTATCGCCTGGCAGCACCGGTGTTGTTGCGGGATTCTTCAGCGGTGGGGCCGCGGCAGCGGATTGCATCGTCGGCTTTCAGGTGATAGCGCAGCAGGGCACTGGAGCAGTAACTCTGCAGCCATTGATTCAAGGCTGCGCGGCGGGAACGACGTTCCCAGTCAATCCGGAGAATAGTTACACACTGCGGGTTCGCGTGCATTGCCCTGAAATTGAGCGGTCGCGCGCCTCGTATTACTCCTTTGGCGACGGCGGGCCAATTTCGGCGGGTGGGCAGGAGGTGCTGGCGCCGTGCTCGATCCAAATGGAAGTTCAGCAGTTTGTGAACGGCATAGGTGCGACTCCGGTGACCGTGTACAGTGGTTCTCTCGCGAATTTACCCGGCGCCTGCCAGGTTGTGCCCGCAAGCAGCATTAACCTGATCGGATCGATGCGCGCGTTCAGCCTGAATAATCCTGGCTCCGGATGGGTAGTGAGCACGCCGCCTAACGGGACGGCGTACACCCGGCGCATTGGCACTACAGCGGAACAGGCCGAGTGTCATGTTGAGAGCAGCGGGAAGCTGGTGTTCTACACCGGGTATGTGCCTGTGGCCGGCGAACAGATTGCGGTAAGTTATCGGACCGTCGGCCGGGCCGTGGGCCGTGCGGTGAATGCGGCAAGCCAGACGGCGCTGGCGCAGGCAGGATCGCCTTCAGTGGCTGCCTGGATCGGATCGGTAACCAGTCCGGCAGCGCGCAGTTCGACCGACTGCCGCAATGCGGCATTGGTAATGGAACAGGCCGCAGCGAGTGTAAGTGCGCTGTGGAGCGGGAACTACAAAGGATTCGCAACGAGTTTTGCAACCGATGTGTGGCCGGGCGACGCGCTTCAACTGAATGTGCCATCGGCGAATCTAAACACCCAAGTTGTAGTGCGGACAGTAAAACTAAGTTATGTGGCGAGTTATCCAGACTTAGTGACCTATGATGTTATGTTCGCCAATGACTGGGCCGATGACTTAGCCATCAAGACCAGCACGCGAGTGCCGGAAGATACCTGGCTGCCCGCGCCGATAGCGCCGACAGTGCTTGAGAACTTGAACGGGCTTACAGTCACCACGCTGAATGGCAGCGCGGTGACACTGAATACCGGCGTTACACCTCCAAGCGGTGGAGGGTTTGAGATCAGGCTTCGGGATTTTGCGTTTATGGCGGGTGACGATTCGGCGCTGGTGATGCGTGGTTCGCAGCAAGCGCTGACGTTCTCTCGAGTTTCGGCAGCAGACCGGTTTTACATCAGGATGTACGACGGTTCGACGCCGCCGAATTATTCGGAGTTTTCGGCGGCGGTGTTTATCAATCTGCCGCTATCCAGTTGACAGTTAACAGTGGGCAGTGGACGGCTGGGAACGATTGGAAAAGTCAAGTTGAAATCGGGGTTCGGCAGATGCGAATGATGAATGAATTCGAAGCCCAGGTGCTAAGCGACCTGAGCGTGCTGAAGACGCAGATGTGCGGCCTAATGGGCGATGGCAATGGCGGGCGGCTTGCGGACCTGGAACGGCGTATGGACAGGCACGAACAGAACTGGCAGCGGGCCAAGGGATTTGCCGCGGCAATGAGCGTGTTGCTTGCGGTCGTCGAAGTGGCCTTCGAGGCGTGGCGCCGGCATTGAGACCTGCGCGGTCGACGGACTGCGCCTTCGGCGCGATGGGGTTGCTAACAAGTACAAGGGGATGCTGCCTGCTGCAATCCGAGAGACGTCGCCCAAATCAACTACCAACATGGAATTGCCGGTCCCTATAATGGTGCCATGAGCAAGCAACCGCTGGTGGGCGTAGTGATGGGCTCGAAGAGCGATTACGAAACGCTCTCGGCCGCGGTAGAGATTCTGCGCGAATTTGAGATCCCTTATGAATCAAAGGTGGTGAGTGCGCACCGAACGCCGGATTGGCTCTTTAAATACGCTGAAACGGCGCGGGAGCGCGGGTTGCGCGTGATTATCGCCGGCGCGGGCGGCGCGGCACACCTGCCAGGCATGCTGGCAGCCAAAACGCTGGTGCCGGTATTAGGCGTGCCCGTGATGGCGACGGCGCTGAATGGGATGGACTCGCTGCTCTCGATTGTGCAGATGCCCAAGGGCGTGCCGGTGGGAACGCTGGCCATCGGCAAGGCCGGCGCGGCAAACGCGGCGTTGCTGGCTGCCGAGATCCTGGCTGCAACCGATTCGGCGCTGTACGAGCGGCTGGCGTCTTGGCGCGCCGCGCGCACCCAGGAAGTGCTGAATCAGGAGCTGCCGGGGTGATGCTCTCTTCTTCCCCGATTTCCAACGAAACTACGATAGTCCGGCCCGGAGGTTTGCTTGCCATTCTCGGCGGCGGCCAGTTGGGGCGCATGACGGCCATAGCCGCGCGAACCATGGGCTATCGAGTGCGCGTGATGGATCCCGAGGCGAGGTGCCCGGCGAGTTTTGTCGTGGACGAAACGATTGTGGGCAAGTGGGACGACGTGGAAGCGGCGCGGCGACTTGCAATGGGCGCCGATGCCGTCACGCTTGAGATTGAGCAAATTGGCGTTGACGCGCTCAATGAAGTCGCGCGGATCGCTCCGCTGCGGCCCGGCGTTGAAGCCATCCGCATCATCCAGGACAAGACGCTGCAGAAGACGTGGCTCGCGGATCATGATTTTCCTGTTGGCCCATTTGCCGTGGTGAAAAATGAGGAGGAGTTGCGCAACGCGGTTTCGGTGTTGGGCGGCGATGTGTTCCTGAAGATTGGGCGCGGAGGATATGACGGCCGCGGACAGGCGCGCATCCGTCCTGATGCTGGGCTCGGCTCTGATTTTGGAGAAGTGTGGAAGCAACTCGGTGGGCAGCCGTGCGTGGCAGAGAAAGCATTGGAGCTGGACTGCGAGATCAGCGTGATGGCGGCGCGGAATCCAGCAGGCGAGGTGAGGACGTATGCGGCAGCGCGGAATCATCATGAGAACCAGATTCTCGCGTGGAGCGTGCTGCCGGCAGGCGTGCCCGATGCGCTGGAGAAACGCGCCGAGCAGACTGCTGCTGGAATCGTGGCTGGCCTGGGCATTGAAGGAATGCTGTGCGCGGAGATGTTTGTAACGCGCGATGGCGATTTGCTGGTCAACGAGTTGGCGCCGCGACCGCACAACAGCTATCACCAGAGCGAGCGCGGATGCGCGACCAGCCAATTTGAACAGGCGGTGCGCGCGGCGTGCAATCTGCCGCTTGGATCGACGGAGCTAATTTCACCGTGCGCGATTGTGAATCTGCTCGGTGACGTGTGGCTCAACGGCGAGCCGAACTTTCCAGCGGCGCTGAGCGTGCCTGGCGTGCGCCTGCACTTGTATGAGAAACTCACTCCGCGTGCGGGGCGTAAGATGGGCCATTTATCGAGCGTGGGCGCGACTGCCGAACAAGCGCTGGAGCGGGTGCTGGAGGCGAAGCGGCGCCTGTAGCGCCAGCCCCAATACAATTCACTTAAGAAAAGTGCGTGCCGGAAAGTGTTGGCCAATCCCACCCATTTCGCAAAGTACGGGAAATGGATGGGGCACCCACTTGGGCCCAGAGTACGAAGTGCTCAAGAGAATTGCTCCGCCTTTTCCCAGCGCTTGGGCCGCTTGTTCTGCTGCAGAATCTTTTTGCGCAGGCGCAGCGACTTCGGGGTCACCTCGACAAGCTCATCGTCGGCAATGAACTCGATGGCCTGTTCCAGATTCAGAGCCTTCACGGGCACCAGGCGGATGGCCTCGTCGGCGCTGGACGCGCGCATGTTGGTCATCTTCTTTTCGCGCACCACGTTTACATCGAGATCGTTGTCACGCGAGTGTTCACCCACGATCATGCCCTCGTAGACCTCGACACCCGCTCCCGCAAAAAGAATGCCGCGTTCCTGCAGCCCGTTCAGAGAATAGGTTGTCGTCAGCCCCTGGCGGTCTGAGATGAGCGCGCCGGTGGGCCGCTGCGGAATCTCACCCTGGTAGGGAATATAACCGTCGAAGAGCGCGTTCATCACAATCGTCCCGCGCGTCTCGGTGAGCATCTCGCTGCGCAGGCCGATAAGTCCACGGCTGGGTACGCGAAACTCCAGACGCACTCGCCCTGAGCCGTGATTGTGCATCTTGTTCATTTCTCCCTTGCGCGGGCCGAGCTTTTCAATTACCACTCCCGTAAACTGCTCAGGCACGTCGATGGTGAGGTGCTCCACTGGTTCCATGCGTTGCCCGTCGACGGTCTTGGTAACAATCTCCGGGCGGCCTGCAGAGAGTTCGAAGCCTTCGCGGCGCATCATCTCAATCAGGATGGCAAGCTGCAGTTCGCCGCGGCCCAGCACTTTGAATGTGTCCGGTGAACCGGTCTCTTCTACGCGAATGCTGACGTTGGTCAACAATTCTTTTTCAAGCCGCTCGCACAGGTTGCGGCTAGTCACGTATTGGCCTTCGCGCCCCGCAAAGGGCGAGTTATTCACGCTGAATTGAATTGCAATGGTCGGCTCGTCAATGATGATCAACGGCAGCGGAGCCGGATTCTCGACGCTGGTGATAGTCTCACCTATCGTGATGCCTTCCACGCCCGCCACTGCGATAATGTCGCCCATGGTGGTCTCGGTGGTCTCTGTTCGCTTGAGGCCATTGAAGGTGAAGAGCTTGGTGATGCGCGTCTTCATCAGCGAGCCGTCGCGCTTTGAGATGGTCACGTCGTCGCCGGCGTGCAGCGTTCCCTGGAAGACGCGGCAGATGGCGATGCGGCCAAAGTAATCGGAATAGTCGAGGTTGGTGACCAGAATCTGCAGCGTACCATCAGCGTCGCCGGTGGCCTCAGGAATGGTGGAGACAATGGTTTGGAACAACGGCTGCAGGTCAACGCCGGGAACGGCGGGGTCGAGGGTCGCCTGGCCGTTCTTTGCAACAGCGTAAAGTACGGGGAATTCGAGCTGGTGTTCGTCGGCGTCGAGATCGATGAACAGATCGTAAATCTCGTTCAACACTTCCTGCGGGCGTGCGTCGGGCCGATCGATTTTGTTGATCACCACGATGGGCGGCAGCTTGGCTTCGAGAGCCTTTGAGAGCACATAGCGCGTTTGCGGCAGCGGTCCCTCGGCTGCATCCACCAGCAGCATCACGCCGTCTACCATCTTTAGCGCGCGCTCCACTTCGCCGCCAAAGTCGGCGTGGCCGGGCGTGTCAACAATATTGATTTTGCCGCCGCCGAAGTTGATGGCCGTGTTTTTGGCGAGAATGGTAATGCCGCGCTCGCGCTCGAGTTCGTTCGAGTCCATCACCCGCTCGGCTACCTGCTCGTTGGCGCGAAATGTTCCTGCCTGGCGCAGCATGGCGTCAACCAAGGTAGTCTTTCCATGATCGACATGGGCGATGATGGCGATATTGCGTATCGTCTGGCTCACAGGTGTAAATGTCCTTTGCCTTGAGTGCGGCCGCGGGCGCAATTAGGAAGATGAACGCGCGATGAAAGTCCGCGCAGCGCGGCTCTTCTTATTCTATCAGCCTGAAGGCGCCAAGCTTCGCGGGCCACTGGTTTCATCGCCGGCCGGCTGTCCGCCCTGTTGGTTTCAATACTTTGCTGCCGCCGTCCCGGTGCGCACGTTTGCGCGCCCCCAACTCTTCTTCCAGGTAAAAAGCGGCATTCACGAGCGCGATGTGCGAAAAGGCCTGCGGAAAATTACCCACCATGCGCCGATGCTCCACGTCGTATTCCTCAGACAGCAGCCCCAGGTCGTTGCGCAATTTGAGCAGCTTCTCGAAGAGCGCCTTTGCGTCCCGTGTACGGCCTACCGCTTTCAATGCGCTTACCATCCAAAAACTGCAAGCGAGGAAGACGCCTTCCCCCGGCGGCAATCCATCGTCTACTGTGCGCGAATCGTAACGCAGAACAAGGCCGTGCGGCATTAACTCGCGTTCAATTGCTTTTACAGTTGCTTTCACTCGCCGATCGCTGCCGGGTAAAAATCCGACGTCCGGCATCAGAAGCAGGGATGCGTCTAGCTCGTCGGACCCGTAAGCCTGAACAAAGCACCCCTTCTTTTTGTTGAAAGCTTTCTCCAAGATTTCCTTACGAATGGCGTCGCGAATCGCCTTCCATTTCTCAACGGGGGCGTCATACTTGAGCTGTTGCGTGAGCAGCACTGCCCGGTCGAAGGCGACCCACGCCATAATCTTGGAATAGGTGAAATGCTGGGGCTTTCCCCTCATCTCCCATATTCCGTGGTCCGGTTTCCTCCAGATTTTCGCAAGATGATCGAGCAGAAGCGCCAGCACGCGAAAATCGTTTCCGTCGTGCCGCCGCATGCCGTGCTGCGCGTGAAAGAACGAGTCGAGCATCTCGCCAAAAATATCTAGTTGCAGTTGCTGGGACGCTGCGTTGCCTATGCGTACGGGCTGCGAGTTTTCGTAACCGGGCAGCCAGTTGGCCTGCCACTCAATGAGCTGCTGCTCACCATACAGCCCATACATGATCTGTACCTGATCAGGGCTGCCGGCGATCGCGCGCAGCAGCCAATCCTGCCACGCTTCTGCTTCCTTAAAGTACCCGGCGTTCATCAGCGCCAGCAGCGTAAACGTGGTGTCGCGCAACCAGCAGTAGCGGTAATCCCAATTGCGTTTGCCGCCGATGTTTTCGGGCAGCGATGTGGTGGGAGCAGCCACCACGCCGCCTGTCGGCCTGAACGTAAGAGCCTTGAGCGTGATGAGCGAGCGCTCCACCGCTCCGCGATACTTGCCCTGGTACTGCAGCCGGCGGCTCCATCGGCGCCAGTCGCGCGTGGCGATTTCCAGTGCGTGGCGAAAATCAATTTGCTTGGGGTCGGGCTCGTGGGACGCGCCATAGGTGAGCGTGAACCAGGCGCGCTCGCCTTTGCGTACGGTGAACTCAGCTATGGTTTTCAAATTCTCGCCGTGAACCGGGACCGACGCATGCAGAACTGCGAGATTCGGACCGGCAATCGCACGCACTCCATCGCCGATGCTCGTGACCCAGGGGGCCGTGCGGCCATAATCAAAACGCAAGACAAGTTCCATGCGCACCGCTACGGCGCCGCGAACGCCTTCCACCACGCGAACAACGTCGGAATGAACTCCGCGTGGAGGCATAAAATCGATGAGCCGAAACGATCCGCCGGGCTGATCGAATTGAGTTTCAAGGATGAGTGTGCGATCTCGATAGCGGCGCGTGGTTGTGAATTCGCCCTCTGCCGGCGCAATCTGCCAGCGTCCGTTTTCCTCGGTTCCCAGCAGCGCAGCGAAACACGCAGCCGAAGAAAAAACAGGCCAGCAAAGCCAGTCGATCGATCCACTGCGATCGACCAGTGCGGCCGTTTCCATGTCGCCAATAAGCGCGTAGTCTTCAATTCTTGCTGCCATGGCTATTGCTCGTGGTTACGCCGCATCCTCCGCGATCTCGCTCTTGTTTACGGCTCTCAATTCAATAGGATGCAAATCTTCGGCGATTGACGGTTGCTTTTTCCGGGAAAATCGCTTTCGAAGCGCCGAGCCGCCGTTTTCCCTGAATGGAGACGAGTCGATTACACTGCGGTAGCCATGAATTGTTTCGCTCAACGCACTTGGAAGTTGTTGGGCCGCGTTATTGGCCCATATTCACTGCTTGCCTGCGGCCTCGCGCTGTCTTGCTTCGTTGCACCACCGATCAGCCGGGGACAAGTCACCGCAGAAACGCGACCTCTGCTCATTTACTTCATCGATGTGGAAGGCGGCCAGTCTACGCTGCTGGTGTCGCCCACCGGCAAGTCTCTCCTCGTTGATACCGGTTGGCCAAGCGTGAATGGGCACAGTTCCGATGCGTATCAGCAGGGCTTGCACAACGCCGGCATGCCCGACGATGACGCGCGTGACGTCGGCCGCATCCGGGCAGCCATGGCCGATGCCGGAATTTCAAAGCTCGACTACGTGCTCATTACTCATTTCCATGTCGATCATGTAGGCGGCGTACCCAACCTCGTTCAGCGCGTAAAAGTGGGCGAGTTTCTCGATCACGGAGTGAACCGCGAAGACAGCGACATTACACGCCACGATTACGCCGCATACATCAAGGCAATCGGAAACACGCCGCGCCGCATCGTTCATCCCGGCGACACCATCGACATACCCGGCCTCACGACGATCGTGTTAACCGCCGATGGCGAACATATAGCCGCGGTGCCCGGCGTAAAGCCGGAACCTAATCCTTATTGTGCGAGCGAGCCGCATTGGGATCTTGACTCGACGGAGAATCCGCGGTCGGCGGGCATCCTGGTGCGCTACGGCAAGTTTCGCTTTCTCGATCTCGGCGACCTTACCAAGGCCAAGGAGATTCCGCTGGTGTGCCCGAACAACCTGATCGGACAAGTCGATCTCTTTCTCGTTAACCATCACGGCATGAATCTTTCGAATTCACGCGCATTTGTCAGTGCAATCCATCCGCGCGTCGCAATCATGAACAATGGCGCCCACAAGGCCGGTAGCCCCGAAGCGTGGCAAACCGTTCATGAAAGTCCGGGCCTCGAAGACCTCTACATGCTGCACACGGCAGAAGGCAGCGACGCCGCGCACAACAGTGCTGAAGATTTGATTGCTAATCTCAAGTTAGGCGGCGACGGCGCCTACTTCAAGGTGGCGGCCTCGACAGACGGCGGCTTCAGTGTCCTGAATAGCCGGACCGGCCGAAAGAAAAACTATCCACCGAAGTAACTCCATCTGCGCAGCCTGCTGCAGCATTGGCCGGTGCAGGCATCTCTCCAGCGTATGCAGCGATATAATCGCAACCGCACGTTGAACGCGCTTTCAGCACGCACCAAATGAAGGAGGGTCATGTCTAATACTCGCCGTACATTTCTGGCCGGCCTGGGCGCAGCGGGTGCGCTCGCTGCCGCGTCACGAGCCGTGAGCGCACTCGAGAGTTGCCCGTTCCGGCTCTCCGTCATCAACGACGAAATCTCCGATGATTTTGACCACGCCTGCAGTGTGGCTGCAAACGACTTTGGCTTGCAGTGGATCGAGATTCGCGGCATGTGGGGTAAGAATATCGCCCAGATGAAGGATGCTGACGTGGATCGCGCGCGCGAAATCCTGGCCAAATACAAGCTGCGCGTGACCGATATCGCCAGCCCGCTCTTCAAGGTTCACTGGCCGGGCGCCCCGCAATCAAAGGCGGGCCTTCCGCAGGACCAGTTTCACGCAGACTTCGACTTTAAACGTCAGGATGAAGTGCTCAGCCGATGCATCGAGCTTTGCAAGGCGTTTCAGACCGATCGTCTCCGCTGCTTTGATTTCTGGCGGCTCGAGAATGTGGCGCCTTACCGCGACGCCATCAACGACAAGCTGCGCCAGGCAGCGCGAGAGTGCGCGAAGCACAACATTATTCTGCTGCTCGAAAATGAGATGGACTGTAATACCGGCAGCGGCGCGGAAGCGGCCGTAACGCTCAGCCAGATTCAAGAGCCGAACTTCATGCTCAACTGGGACCCCGGCAACTCCGCAACGTTTCCCGGCGACACGCCCTATCCCAACGACTACAACCTGCTGCCCAAGCATCGCATCGGCCACTGCCATTGCAAAGATACGATTCGCAAACCTGGGGGCGGTACTGAATGGGCGCCGGTCGGTGGAGGCGTCATCGATTGGGTTGGCCAGTTCCGCGCCTTCGAGCGCGATGGCTATCACTACGCGGTCAGCCTTGAAACGCACTGGCGCGGAGCCGGCACTCCCGAGGCATCAAGCCGCGTGAGCATGGCCGGATTGAAAAAATGCCTGGCTCAGGCCGGGGTCAAGTGCTGAGTAAAGCCAGTGACATTTCTCGGCCAGCGGCTCGCCGCCCAAGAAATGTCACTCGCTTTGAAGTTAAACTGGCACCCGGCTACCGTGCCGGTTGTTCGATACACCGGCCATCATTAATCCGCGGTCTTTTCGGCTAGTGCCAGCGACAGACGGCTTCCCGACCTCAATCTCATATCGCTCTTGTCTGACGCAACCAGCGTTCCCGAATTCGCGCCCCCTATCGTGCTGTGCAGGTCTACGTGTGACATCACGCCAATGTAGTCATATTTCAAAGTTTTGCCGTTCCAACGAATCGGTCCATCGAAATTCGCGCTGCCATCTTCCGATTCCACTGGCCCGCTGATGCCTACGATCGTGGCTTCAATCGGAATGGTCTTGCCGTCCTTCAATTTCGCCTGGGTGAACTGCAGCGATAGGCGGGAAGTGCCCGTGCTTTTAATCTGATCAGTTGTTACTTGACCCAAAAGCGTTGTGCCGTTTGGCAGTTCGGTACCGTTCTTCAATTGCACCGTCCCATCAAGCCGAGCTTGAAACGCCGTACCAGATTGGCTTTTTAGAGCATCGATGGCCCCGGTAAGCTTGACCTCCGCGGGTACCATCCGTTGTGCCGTCTCGCTCGCGTCCGCCAACTGCGCAACTGGCGTTGCATTCGAACTTGCCGACGGCGTTTCCGAAGACATGCTTTGAGCCGTGCAAAAATGCGGCGTAACACATACCAGAGTTGCCGCTGCGACTGAAAGTAACAAACTATTTGCCGTTTTCATCGATTATCTCCTCGGGTCCAGAAGTGCCTGCGCCCCTGCTTGAACGCGCTAAGTGGGAACCCATGTGCATAGTGAGATGAGACGGCGGAGAAAAGGTTTTCAGGCAAACACCGGCGCCACATTCACCACACGAAATCGAACGGGAAATGCAAGAAACTTGAAATGAATGCGAGAATTCCCGCGCAAGCGAGTTGCGGGGCAGGAGAGTTTTATATCGTGAAATCAATCAATAGTGAATGAGGGAACATATCTCATCGTGCGACGTCTATCGTAGTGCAGTTTTGCGCCGGTAGAGTTCTTCAAGCGAGTCGCAGGCGGTCGATGCGCCATTCTCGCTTGCAATCTCTCGCGCGGCCTTTTGCGCTTCTTCTTCAAATTGCGGTTCTGCAAGCATGGAGCGCAATTCCCTCGCCACGCGCTTTGAGGTATAGCGCGAGCGCAAGATGGAGTGCGCCGCACCCAGCCGTACCATTCGCCGCGCATTGTCAGGCTGGTCGTGCGAATAGGGCATGATGAGCATGGGACGTCCGGCGCGAAGGCATTGCGCGGTGGTGCCAACGCCGCCCTGGTGCACCACCAACTCAACGCGAGGGAAGAGTACGGAGTATGACGCGTACTGCGCAACGCAAATTGAATCCGGCAATGGCTGCGTGGGACGGTTGCGCGGATCGTCGCCGATCAGCAGCACGGCGCGCGTGCCCAGCATCTTGGCAGCCTGTGCCGAAATCTCATAGAACTCTCCGGCAGCCAGCACCGCGGCAGAACCCAGCGTAAAGACAATCGGAGGCTCGCCGGATTTCAAAAAATCTTCCAGTCCGGGTTCAAGCTCCGACTTGCCGGCGTGGGCATCATAAAAGCAGAATCCGCTGATCAGCACATTGGGCGGCCAGTCTTTTTGCTCCACGCCCAGCGCACGCGAAAAGAGCGCCAGCACCAGGTCGGGCGAATGCTTGGCATCGAAGATCGGGTTCGGACCTTTGCTGAGTCCCAGTTCGCGGCGTAGTTCCCAGATCGGCTCAGGCCATTTGCGCGTCACAAACCGCGCCAGCCTCCGCATTGCGCGTCCCATGCCTGGCGCCTTGTCCGCGCGTGCCAGCCGGGGATACGGCGGCAGCACCGGCGGATCGAACGCCGAGAAAAATGAGAATGGCGCAAGCACATAACTCGCCCACGGAATTCCTGTGGCCTCAGCAACTATAGGCCCGGCATAGTTGAGCTCGCCCAGCAGCAGCAGGTCGGCGCGCACCGGCTTGGTCGCGGCATCCAGCAGGTCGGCGTACGATTCGCGCAGCACCGGAAAAAGAAACTTGCGCAGCCCCGTCTCAGTCCCCTTGTTCACGTCGTAGATCATCTCCACGAGCATGGTGTTCTTAGGGTCGATATCGGGCCTGAGAGAGTGAAATTCGAGACTAAGAGGCTCAATCCTTGACCGGTACACTTCGGGTAGTGTCATTACCGGCGTGTGGCCGCGGCGCTTCAGCTCAAGCGCAATCGCAATCAACGGGTTGATGTCGCCTAAAGTGCCAATGTTCGACAGAACGATGCGCAAAGTTCTTCCCCTGTGCGGCAACCGCCCGCTCTTATGAGGGTAATGCATTAATCGCGGGTCCCTCGCGCGCCGGACCAAATTTAGCAATTGGCCCGGGCTCTGCCTCCCGGCAGGGTGCCCTTTTTCGCAATGTTGATAGCCCATTCAGCTTGCCTTCAGCCTCGTATGGCAAACTTCTTAGGGTGCAGCGACATGTACCCGCGGACCTCTTGTATGTCTCCCTATAGTCGAAACAAGAAGTCCCATTTCGCCCACCCCACGGAGTCCTTCATGCGTTTTGACAGCGCCATCCGCACATTGGCCCTCCCCTTGACCGCAACCCTCCTGCTCGGCGGCCTCGCCCAAATCCCTGCGCATGCCGCAGACCTGCAGCCCTATCACGTTATCGCCCGCTGGCATATTGGCGGCGACGGCGGCTGGGATTATCTGACCGCCGATAGCCCGGCGCACCGCCTCTACATCTCCCGTGCCGACCGCGTTGAAGTAGTCGACACAAATACCGGCAAGCTGGTGGGAACCATTGGCGGCATGCACCGTACCCATGGCATTGCGCTCGATCCCGATGGAAAGTTTGGTTACATCACCGACGGCGATGGAAACGCGGTGATCGTTTTTGACCGATCCACGCTTGCCACGGTTGAAACCATTCCAGGCGGCAATGGGCCCGACGGCATTATCTACGAGCCCGCCACGCATACTGTGTGGGCGTTCGATGGCCATGGCCACGCTGCGACGGTTATCGACGCGGCGACTCACAAAGTTGTCGCAACTGTTCCGCTGCCGGGCAAACCCGAGTCCGCGGCCGTCGATGGCCAGGGCACGATCTTCGACAATATTGAAGACAAGAGCGAAGTCGTCCGCATCGACGCTCACGCCAAAACAGTGACCGCGACGTGGCCGGCGGGGTGCGAATCTCCTTCGGGTCTCGCGTTTGACACGGCGGCGCATCATCTTTTCCCAGTCTGCGACGGCAACAAGATGTCTGTAATCGACTCGAATACCGGCAAGCTGGTGGCCAACCCCTCCATCGGCGACGGACCCGACGCGGCAGGTTTCAGCGCTGCTCATCAACTGGCCTTCGCTACCAGCGGCGACGGCATTCTCTCAGTGGTGGACGCCTCCGCCTCCAGCTATCCGACCATCGAGAGCCTGCCCACGCAAAAGGGCGCGCGTACCATGGCTTACGAACCGGCCACCGACCGTGTTTACACAGTGACCGCTGAGTTCGGTCCCCGTCCCGCGCCTACGGCCGATAATCCCCGGCCCCGACCCCAGGCGCTGCCCGGCAGTTTCACCGTGATCGTAATCGGGAGGTAGAATCGGGGCGAGGCAAAGCCGTGCTATGAAGCTCATCCTCGCCATTGTTTTAATCGCGATCGTCGTCGGCTCGATCTACGCCGACTACAAATGGCGCACATGGATGGCTGAGCGGCGTCGCGAGCGCCATTAGGTCCTCCCGCCGAGCAGTGGGTTCCCGTCCCCAATCTCTGCCTTTACAATGGCTTCAGGGAGCTCTCGAATCGCCATGTCCAGTGTTTTTGCTTCGTTCAGCCGCAAGCGTCTTGCCCAACCAGGTCTTGCTCTCGGCCTCTTTTCACTCATGTTGCTGGCCGCTGCGGCCTTGAACGCCAGCGCGCAGTTCGGCGCGCCGCCCACTACAAAGGTCAACGACCCCGCGGCGCTCAAACCCCCGCCAGGGTCCCACGTGGCCATTGTTGAGTTTGAAGATCTTGAGTGCCCTGATTGCGCCCGCGCCAATCCTCTGCTGATGGAAGCCGCGGATAAGTACAAAATTCCCTGGGTAAGGCACGATTTTCCGCTGCCATTTCACGCCTGGAGCTTTCAGGCCGCGGTGAATGCCCGCTTCTTCGATACCAAAAACAAGCGCATGGGCGACGACTACCGGAACTTCATTTTTGCCAGCCAACCGCAGATTGAAACCCTCCAGGATCTGACCAAGTTTACGCAGCAATTCGCTGATGTCCACAAGGTAGCGCTGCCCTTCGCCGTCGATCCCATGGGCAGGCTTGCCGCTGAAGTGAAGGCCGATTACGCCCTCGGCCAACGAGTCGGTATCGAGCACACGCCCACCATCTGGGTGGTCACCGATGGTTCGCACGGGGCGCCATTTGTCGAAGTAGTGGACCGCACCAAGCTGTTTCAGCTCATCGATGCGGCGCTGGCTGCCGCGGGGCACTGATTTCGGGTCACAAGTTTTCTCTAGTTCATCGGGCTCCGGGTTCCAAACTTCGCTCGGGATAAACGCGTCTAACATCCATGTTGAATTCGATGATCCACGTTCCCCTGAACCGCCTTGTTCAATTCCGTTCGCTGCTTCTGGCCGCCGCGCTTGTTTCAATTGCGCCGGTCTTCGCGGCTGCCCAGTTCGCTCCACCTGCGTCTACGCATGTTCTCGACGCTGCCCCGCTCAAGCCGCCGCCCGGCGTTCGTGTCGCCATTTTTGAATTCGCAGACCTCGAGTGTCCCGCGTGCGCCCACGCCAATCCTCTGCTCAAGCAGGCCGCCGCGCAGTACAAGATTCCGTGGTTGCGCCACGATTTCCTTATTCCGGGCCATGTGTGGTCGCCCCAGGCCGCCATCAATGCGCGCTGGTTCGACACCCAGGTCAAAGGGCTCGGCGACCAATACCGTGACCAGGTTTTTGCCAATCAGCAGTACATCGAGACTCGGGCCGACCTCGACCGCTTCACCAAGAAATTTGCGGATTACTGTAAAGTGATCCTGCCCTTCTCATTGGATCCGCAGAACAAGCTGGTGGATGCGGTGCAGGCCGACGTTGCGCTGGGCAAACGCATTGGCATCGGCAAAACTCCCACCATCTTTATCGTCGTAAACACGACCAGCGGCCCGCGCTACTTTGAATCGCGCGATCCCGACCACGATCTTTACCAGACCATCGACCAGGCCGTGGCCGTGGCCATTCCGGTCAAGACCACGCAAAAGCCCGGCAATACCGCGCACAAATAGCGCAATCTGCACGTTCCCAATTAGTACCGCCGGTCTCCTGACATTGCGGAAAACTCGGCGGGATAAGGTCTTGTGTCAGGGCACGACTTCAGTCGTGCCGATAACTAAAAGGGGTGGGGTTTTAACCCCTGAGGGATGTTTTTCTGGAATCTCGCACCGCGCAAGGAGTTTTTCCGCAGCCTCTTCTTACCGGCTGTACTGACGGCCTCCCGGCCGTCAGAGACTCCCCTGATGGTGAATTCCAGATGCGGAGTCTCGTCACCGGCTTTGTAAATCTACCTCGCCGTGCAGTTGAAGTCCGGCGTCAGACTCGTTCCATTCATCAGGAAGCAGGACACTCCGTTCGTGTCGGTGCGCAGTGTGTGAATCTGCGCGTTCTGCAACTCTTGCAGCACTTCCTGTCGCGGATGACCGTAACGGTTGTGAAGTCCGCACGAAATCACCGCCCACTGCGGAGCGACGCGAGCCAAAAACTCCGGCCGCGTCGAAGTGATGCTGCCGTGATGTCCCACCTTCAGCAGCGTGCTGGCAAGGTTCGGCTCGGCAAGCATCGCTTGCTCAATGGGCGCCTCGGCGTCTCCTTCCAACATTACCGATGTTGACCGATACACCACGTGCAGCACCAGGGAGTCGTTGTTGGTTGGCAAAGGCTCTGGTTGGTAAGCAGGGAAGGGCGCCAGCACTTCCACGCGCGCTGAGCCAAAGTTGAATGCGTCCCCTGAGAGATAACTTCGCACGTGTATGTGCAGATCCCGGGCTTCGTCCAGAAGTGCGATGTAGGCCGGGAATCGCGGATTCTTTCCAATCCAAAACTCATCGGGGTGAAAGTTTCTGAAGACTGCGGGAAGGCCGCCCATGTGATCGGAGTGGCCGTGCGTGAGCGCGACTGCATCCAGATGGCGAATGCCCCGCGCCCACAACGCCGGCGAAACAACTTCCTCGCCAATATCGAAGTCGGGCGCGGCCTGGCGCGGACCGCCTCCAAATCCTCCACCATCCACCAGCAGCGTCTTGCCCTCAGGCGTGATCAGCAGAATCGAGTCGCCCTGCCCCACGTCGATCGCCTCAATCAGCAGAGCGTCATGCGGATGGTCGATTGGCCTTGGGACGATAGCCACCAGCGCCGCGAGCAACATGGCGGCCCATGCGAGGCGGCGTTGCATTCGCGCGCCGCGAGCAAGCAGGATCGCTGCCGCAAGCAGCAGGATGAAAGCCGCCGTTTGCCATATCAGCGGCGTGGCTACGCGTACATCGCCAAACCGCAACCCGCCGAAGAGATGCACTAAACCCACGCCGAGATGAAGCATCAGCGCAACCACAGCGGCGGGAATAGTTGCAGCCGCGGGCCACACGGCCAGCAGCAGTATCGTCAATAGTGCCGCGGGCATCAGTACAGCCAGCAGTGGCAGAATGACGATATTCACGGGCAGGGCAAAGATCGTGATGCGGTGAAAGTACACGGCCATCGGCAGAGCCATGGCGAGCTCAACGATGCATGAAACAATCACCAGCTCGGTAACGCGGATCGAGAAGCGCACCGCCCAGGGAATTGCTCTGCACGTAATGAATGGGCTGGCCATAGGGCACAGGACGCGCACATAGCGCAGCATATGGCGCAGATGGGCCACCCTGGGCAGAAGTTTAATGTCGAGTGCAGTGATTTCGAGATTACGTGTGGCTTCAATATACGGATGGATGGTGTTTTGAAGCAACGGCGCGGCAATCCCCGCGATTACCAGCACCGCGAGCAGTGTCATTTGAAAACTTGAGTCGAAGAGGCTGCGCGGGCTGACCGCAAGCAGGCACAGCGCGGCAAATCCGATTGTGTTAAGCGGGCTCTTCTCGCGGTAAAAGAGCCTGCCCAGCAGATAGAGCGTGATCATCAGCAGCGAGCGTTGGACCGGCGTCGCGAATCCCGTAAAAAGTGCGTAGGCAAACGATGCGGCGATCGTAATCAGTGTTGCGGGAACGCGCGTTAGCCGCAGGCGGCGAGTAACAAAGAAAATGCATGCCGCAACAATCGCCAGGTGAAAGCCTGAAACCACCAGCATGTGAAAGGAGCCGGTGCGCTCGAATCCAACGCGAAGGTTATGCGTGAGATAAGTGCGATCGCCGGCAACCATCGCAGAGAGCATGATGGCGTCATCCTCCGATAGCCGCAGCGGCGCGGGCAGGCTGCGCATGGCTGCCGGCAAGGCCAAGAGCCGGGCTGTTGTCGCGTGCTGCCAGCCTGCTGTGCGACAAGCGATGGATGCGAGCAGGGGCAGGCGGGCGAGGCCCAGCCGCTTGATCCGTTCAACATGAACCGGTGCAGTCGATGTGATGCCTTGGTCGAGTAGATAATCGGCGCGGCTCCATACGCCCGGGTCGCGATAGACCTCAGGCGTCAACAGGCGTACATCGGCACTAACGCGTTCTCCGCAGCGGAACGGTTGAACCGTCTCACCGGCAGTGCCCGAAGGCCAGCGTACGGTCAATCGCACGGCGCCGCTGACTGGAATCTGAACGTCGTCAGTATCGGTCACCGCTTCCACCGTCGAAACCCGCAGATCGACGCGCTGCGCAGGCGAATCGATCGAAGGCTCATCGACGTTTGGTTCCTGTTCCCTTCGCAGCGGGCCCGTATCAACCACCGTGCCTTCAACGCTACGCAACAAATTGTCAGAGAGCGCGGCTAGTTCAGGCGCCGGCGCAGGCTGCGGTTGCATCAGCGCGCACCACACGCCAAACAGCAGCCACAGCGTTGCCAGCGGCGCCCATACCATCCGTGGCGTGCGAAGATTCGCGAGTACGCACAGTCCCGCAATCAGCGCAATCGCGATGAGAACCAGGCTGGGCCGGAGCCAGAGATGGCCGGCCACTACGATGCCGCAGGCGAACAGCCAAGCAGAGTGGAAGAGCGGCACTGCGCCGAGGCCCGCTCCTGTCTGCCCGGTGGTGTGTTCCATCTGCATCGCGGCCCTGTTGGAATGTCGTGCTTAAGCCTAACAGGTGCTAACGCTGACGTGCATTCTTCCGTCGCGATCCTCAGCAAGCTACCTCCGTAGCCGCACAATCGACTCCAGATGAAACGTCTGCGGAAACATGTCAGCTAACGCAAGCGATTCGATCGCGTAGCCGCTCCCGACCAGCGTGCGAAGGTCGCGAGCCAGCGTCGCCGGATCGCACGAAACGTAAACCACCGAAGGCGCAGCAATCTTCGCCAGTAACTTTGCCGACTCAGTATCGAGGCCGGTGCGCGGAGGGTCGAGGACGACAAGATCTGGCCGTTCCGCGCGGTTCGCACGCCGCAAAAAATCGAGCGTGGTTGATTTCACTGCCGACGCCCTTGTGCCAGATAGATTGTGCGCCAGCGCCGCGGTTGAGGCGGGCGAAGATTCAACTCCGACTACGCGGCCGAATGTTCCAGCCAGCCTTCGCGAAAAAAGGCCGACACCCGCGAAGAGATCCCATGCCAGCAAACCCGAGTGCCCCGCGGTTACGCGATCCACGAACTCATCCACCAACCACCGATTCACCTGGAAAAATGCTCCGTGATCGACGCGATATCCAAATCCCGCGGCCTGGTAAATGAGTGAACCTGCGCCCCAGCGCGCAACCGTTCTCCCCGGCTTGCCCTCGCGGTCTTCTGCGATGAGTTCTGCGCCTCCAAGCTGCGTAGTCTGCGCGGCTAGCTCGCCGCACACATGCTCAAAAGGGAACTGCGCCGTGCCCGGCGCAAAAAAACTCGCCAGCAGGGCCGACTCTTCTTTATCGCAGAAAAGTGAAACCTCGTCGGGACGCGCTCCTGGCGCCAGTTCGCGAATGAGCAAGCCCACCGCCAGCGCCGCGTTTACAAGTAACGGCGCGGCAATCGGACACTCGCCAATCGGAACTATTGCGTGCGACTTGCGTCCTCGGTAGCCAGGAATTCCATTTGCATCGAACGCCAGGCGGATGCGGTTGCGATAACCCCACGGCTCGCCGTGAAGCACATCAATCCGCTCAGGAGCCGCCACTCCGGCACGCGTCAGCGTCTCGCGCAAGATTGCCTGCTTGAATCCGAGCTGCGCCTCGTACGTTGCATGTTGGTAGCTGCACCCGCCGCACACGCCAAAGTGCCGGCAAGCGGGCGCGATGCGATCTGCCGATGCGGTAACAATTTCTTCCGACTCGGCAACGGCATGGCCGCGCTTGTCCTCGACAATGCGCACGCGCGCCTGCTCGCCGGGCAATGTGAGCGGAACAAACACGGCTTTCCCTTCGTCGCGCGCCAGAAACGCGCCGCCGTAAATGGGCTTCTCAATTGTGAGCAGCCTCTCGGGCGTCAGCAGTGTTTGGTTGGTCGGCGTCATTGCTGGCTCATGTAGAAAAGGCTGAGCCGCGGCAAATTGTAGTGGACCAGAAGTTGCTTCTGCACAAATTGGCTCTCCACCTGCCGCAGTTGCACCACGCCCATGCGGCTGCGGTATGGCGCAAGCTCGCGCGCCGCGTGTTCCTTCAGCGATACCAGCAACTCTACTGGCGCCGCAGCCCTGAGCGCATCAAACAGCTTCTCCTCAAGCACCGTCAACGAGCGCTCCAGCGATTCAAGATCCGGGCCTTTGTCCGTCGATCCGCGCACCTCGGCCGCCAGTTCGCGCAACCGTGCGGCCGTTACAGCGCACGCCTCGGGTGCCGCAGCTTGCGCGGATTCAAGCGCCGCAGCCGCCGACTCAAGATGCGCAGCCACGCGCTCATGCTCAAAACCAGTTTCACGCGGAGCAGTGCTCTCGGGCGCAGAACCCGCTGCCGCCTCGTGCATCTCTTCCGCCGCTACCATTACTGCCTGCGCGCACCATGCCAGCCCGTTGATCCGGCGCATGCGGCCACGCTGCTGCCGCGCCTCATATTTGTCAAAAGCCGCATCTATGCCGCGCAGCACCGCCTCCAGCGGAATCCCCGCATCGCGCCACATCTCAATCAGCGCCCAATCCAGCGTCGAAAGCAAAAGTATCGACCCGCGCCGCTGCTGAAAGCGCTCTTCAATCTCGGTAAAGTAGTTAAAGTAATTGCGCACGGTCGAACCCTCAGTGCGCCCTGCCACGCGGCTTTACGTTTCGATTGCGCTCAAACAAAATGCGCAGTCCGTCCAGCGTCAGCCGCTCGTCAATCTGCTGAATGTGCCGCGAGTCGGATGCAATCATCTTGGCCAGGCCGCCGGTGGCGATGATGTGCGGCACCGGGCTGCCGAACTCGGCCAGCATCCGCTCGATGATTCCGTCCACGAGGCCGATGTACCCAAAATACAAGCCGCTCTGCAAATGGCCCACGGTGTTGGTGCCGATCACTTTGGCCGGTCGCTTAATGTCCACGCGGCTCAATCGCGCAGCGTGTGAGAAGAGTGCATCGGCGCTCAGGCCAATGCCCGGCGCAATGGCCCCGCCCAGGTATTCGCCCTTCGCGCTGATCATCTCAAACTTCGTAGCCGTGCCAAAGTCCACCACCATGCATGGGCCGCCGTAGCGCGCAAACGCGGCCACACAATCGGCGATGCGATCGGCGCCCAGCTCGGTAGGATTGTCAATCAGCATCGGCATGCCGGTCTTGATGCCCGGCTCTACAAACAGCGGCTCAATGTGGAAGTACTCTTCGCACACCCGGCGAAGCGTGGTCTCAACCGGCGGCACCACCGACGCGATAATAATGTGCGTCACCTGGCTCGTCGACATTCCGTGCATCTCAAACAGGTTCACAAAAAACACGCCGTACTCGTCCACGGTCTGCGCGCGATGCGTGGTAATGCGCCAGTGCGCCGCGAGTTCGGGAGCGGCATCTTTGGGCCCGGCTTCTTGTGATTCAGCCTGATCGCCGGTCCCCTCGCCATCGAGGCGGTAAAGGCCGAGCACGGTATTGGTATTGCCAACGTCTAACGCGAGCAGCATTGAAAAACAGCTCCTAGCCTCTAGCTTCTAGCCTCTAGCTGCACCCTGTCCAGTTTCAGCCCGGGACACGTTGGAATCCCGGAATCACGATACATCCTGCTGCACTCTCCGGCGCCGCTTCCGATTCATTACGATTCCGGGCCGAGGGCAGCGGGCTGATAGTGAACAGCTAGAAGCTAGGAGCTAGAAGCTGCTTCCCGTATGCCCCCGGTCTGGATTGTCACAGCGCCATCGGCCGTTTCAACGCGAAGAAATCCATTTGCATCAAGCCCGGCGGTGGTCCCCACGCAGGCCTGTGGCCCGTGCACCTCAACCCTGCGCCCCCGAACCCAGCTTGAGGCGGCCTCAACCCGTGCGGGAATCTGCTTCGCCAGTTCCGGATCAGCCACGGCCGCTGCTTCCCGCTGGAGCGCGCGCAGCAAGGCCACCAGCAGTGCTTGCCGGCTCACGCGGCGTCCCATTGCAACATCGAGTGATGTGGCCGGCGTGGCCAGATCGGCGGGAAACGCGCGCTGGTGCACATTGATCCCAATGCCGGCAACCGCTGCGTGGGGCAGATTCTTGGAGTCGTTTCTTGTTTCAACTAAAATGCCGCCGGCCTTCATCGACCCGATAAGCAAATCGTTGGGCCAGCGAATGTCGACTGCAAGCCCCGTAACTTCATCAATCGCCTGCGCCGCTGCCAATCCCACCGCGAGCGGCAGCAGCAACAACCGTTCAGCGGGTACCGCGAGCCGCAAAATGACGCTGACGTAAAGGCCGTCCCCTGCCGCCGAAAGCCATTGGTGTCCGCCGCGTCCGCGCCCCGCACTCTGCTCGTCGGCAACAAAGACCGAACCATGCGGTGCACCGCTGCGCGCAGCGGCCAGGGCATCGGAGTTGGTTGATTCGGTAACCGGCGCGTAGTGCAGTTTTCCCGCGTAGATGGTGCCTGCGAGTGCAGATTCCAAACCGGCCAGATCGAACACAGTCTTAACTCGGTTCCGCATCGATCGACATTGAGATATCGACCGCGCGCGCGGAGTGGGTGAGCGCGCCCACGCTTATGAAGTCGACGCCGGTCTCGGCGTAGGCGCGGATATTATCGAGCACGATGCCTCCGCCCGCCTCGGTCGGAATCCACCGGTTCTCTTTCTTGATGCGGTCCACCGATTGCTTCACCTGCGCGGCCGACATGCTGTTCAGCAGTATGGCCTCGGCTCCGCCGGCAAGCGCCTCTTCGAGCTCCTGTGCCGTGCGCACCTCAACCTGAACGCGCTGGCCCGGCTTGCGCGCCGCCAGGGCACGCTCCAGCACCCGCGGAATACCGCCGCCAAGCGCGATGTGATTGTCTTTGATAAGAATTCCGCTGGCCAAGTCGATGCGGTGGTTGGTGCCTCCGCCGCACAGCACCGCGTACTTCTCCAGCGCCCTCATGCCCGGCACCGTCTTGCGCGTATCCAGCACCCGCGCATGCGTGCCCTGGATCGCATCGGCATACTTGCGCGTCAGCGTGGCAATGCCGCTCATGTGCTGCAGCAGGTTCAGAATCACGCGCTCGCAGCTCAGCAGCACGCGGGCGTTGTGGCGGATCACGGCCAGAACCTGCCCGGCATGCACGCGCACGCCATCGAAGATTTCGGGATGGCTCACCACCTCAAATCGCGTCTGCGCCTGCAGCCTCGGGTCAAGCCGCGCGTAGATCTCAAAGAAGCGCGGAATGGAGCCCAGGCCAGAGACCACCAGCTCTTCGCGCGCGATAATGGAGCCGGCCGCGCGCAACCCTGCATCGATGGTCAGGTTGGTGGTAGCATCGGCTGCGGCCTTGTCTTCAACAAGCGCCTGCTCCAGGATGACATCGATACGGTGGCTTTTCCATTCCATGATTCAGTGCTCGTTAAAGTGGCTTAAATCGCCTTAAGTGGCCCTTAAATGCCCTTATAAGGGGCTTATTTGCCCTTATCTGTGTTTACCAGTTGGTACTGGTGTGTTGTTGGTCAGGCATTGTTTTCAATTGTTTAGACGCCTCCGGGAGTATTTTGGGGCGCCCAAAAGGGGGGGAGGGGGTGGGGGGTATTTATGTTTTTGGGCAGCAAAATGAGCCCCGGACGGCGAAGAAACCGCGCTTCTGCTCATAGAAAGAATTATGCTCCCGGCAATGGAATAAACATGCAAAGAGGGTGCAACGATTTTCATTTTTCTCCCCCCGCAAGGTTATCGCATGCGGCCGCCTCTGAGCATCGCGAAGTCGACGGAGTCGGGGGTAATCGCATGGATGTGGATTCGAAGGCGACCCAGGTTTCGTCGCGGCCCTACGGGACGCGAACAATTTGCCCAGGCGCGATTCCAGGGTTTCGTCCGCCGCAGCGGACTTCACCCTGGGCTATTTTCGGTTCGTCCCTCCGGGACGAAAGTTTGCCGGCGAACACAGGCTGCGGAAAAGCTCAATGCGCTCGGCGAGATTTCTGAGAGACTTCCCTCAGGGGTTAAAACCCCGAGATTTCCAATGGCCTTATTGGCACCCTTCGACTGCGCTCAGGGCAGGCTTCAAACTCGTTCCCTTTCAAAACGGTGGCTCGCATTGAGGTTTATCGCAAGCTGTAAAGCCCGCGCTGGGCTTGCTACTCTTTGGGCAGCGCGTCCAGGGCAGCTTTCGCTTTCTCGAGCAGCAGACGATTTTCAGCCAACTGTTTCTTTCTTCCTTCAACGATGTTCGCGGGGGCCTTGCCGGTGAATCCGGGATCGTTCAAAGCGCGCTCATCGTTGGCAACAACTTTTTCAAGCCTGGCGATATCCTTTGTCAAGCGGTCGCGTTCGGCGGGGACGTCGATGGTAGCTTCGTAGATTATTGCAATATCCGTTGGTCCAACGGCACGCCAAATCAGGCGACCATCGCGATGAGTTGTTGCGGTAATCCTTGAGACCGAAAGCCTATCGAGCCATGCCTTGTTTTCGTCGATTAAATTACCACCTGCGCCGGCAGCCTCACTTGCAACTTCGAGCACCGCCGCATCTACAACTTGTCTTTCTGGTACGCCGCGATCTTTGCGATATTCGCGAATTCCGATGACAATGAATTGAAGGTGGCGCATTTGCTCGATGGCCATCCGGTCGATCGGAATCCCATCGACCATCGGATACCGCGTCAGTGCAATCGACTTCGCCGGTGGATTGCCATCGTAAACAGCGTGCCAAAGCTCTTCGGTCAGGAACGGCATGAACGGAGAAAGCAAGCGCAGAGCCGCCTCAAACACCGACACAAGCGTTGTCAGCGCGGCGGCTGACCCGCCGTCCTGCTTCCCGAAATCCAGGCGCAGCTTCACGATTTCGATATACCAGTCGCAAAAGCTGCCCCAGAAGAACTGGTAAACAACGTTCGCAGCTTCGTCGAATCGGTAGTTCTCCAGCAGCTCATTTACCTTGGCTGCGGTTGCGTGCAGTTCCGCCACAATCCAGCGCGCCTCAAGCGGCGCATCCGCGCTAACCGTTGGCATGGAGCCAAAGACGGCCGGATCAACCTTGATCCCAACCTCCGCTGCCCGATCCACGTTCATAAAAATGAACCGCGCCGCGTTCCATATCTTGTTCGCGAAAGCCCGGTATCCTTCGGTCCGCGCCACGTTGAACGCGATATCCGTGCCGGGTGAAGCCATCGACGCCAGAGTGAATCGCACCGCATCGGTCCCGTACTGCTTCACAATCTCGATCGGGTCAATCACGTTGCCCTTGGTCTTCGACATCTTCTCGCGGTTGGCGTCGCGCACCAGCGCGTGGATGTACACCTCTTTGAAGGGCACAGACTCCGCCAGCGGGCGCTCGCTCCCATCCGGCATGGGCACGTCAGCCGAGAACCAGCAGCCCAGCATGATCATGCGCGCCACCCAGAAAAACAGAATGTCGAAGCCGGTTACGAGCAGGGACGTGGGATAGAAGGTGTCGAAGTCGCTGCGATCGGACGCCGCTGATTGTCCCTCAGGGGCTAAAGCCCCTTCTTCCTTTTGGCGCGCTTGCGGCACGACTGAAGTCGTGCCCTGGTACGAATCGTTTTGTGCCTGGGTGTGGCTGGTCTCCCCGGTCCCCGAGTGTGAGGGACCGGGGGCACCCAAATCTGTGGAAAGCTCACCCACACCTTCCAAAATCTTTGGCCAGCCGAAGACACTCACCGGCAGCAGTCCCGACGAGAACCACGTGTCGAGCACGTCGGTCTCCTGCGTAATCTTGTCGCTGCCGCAGTGCGCGCAGGCCGCAGGGTCGCCGGACGAGCCCGGCTTCGGCACCGTGATCTTATGGCACACCGCGCAGTGCCATGCGGGAATGCGATGGCCCCACCACAACTGCCGCGAGATGCACCAGTCGTGAATGTTCCCCATCCAGTTGAGGTAGGTCTTTTTGTACATCTCCGGCGTAAACCGGATTTTTTCTTCTTCAACAGCGCGTATGGCCAGTTCCGACATTGAGGCCCCGCGGCTGTCCGCAATTTTATTCACTGCAATGAACCACTGCGTTGAAAGTCGCGGCTCAACCACTGTCTTGCAGCGGTCGCAGTGGCCCACGTTGTTGGTGTAGTCCTTGATGCCCGCCAGCAGCCCCTGCGCTTCGAGATCGGCCACAATGCGCTTGCGGGCCACGTAGCGATCCAGCCCTGCATACACACCGCCGTGCTCGTTGATGTGGGCGCGATCGTCCATCACGTTGATCGAGGCCAGGTGGTGCCGCTCGCCGATGGCAAAGTCGTTGGGGTCGTGCGCCGGAGTCACCTTCACCGCGCCGGTGCCGAACTCGCGGCTCACCCACTCATCGAGAACAATCGGAATCTCTCGGTCCATCAGCGGCAACCGCAGCTTCTTGCTGTGCAGATGCGTGTAGCGCTCGTCCTCGGGATGAATTGCAACGGCAGTATCGCCGAGCATCGTCTCAGGCCGCGTCGTGGCTACAGTAATGAACTCATCCGAGTCGGTCCCGTCGTCATTCAAAACCGGGTACTTGATCTCCCACAGGTGTCCCTTGTGCTCGTCGAACACCACTTCAAGATCGCTGATGGCTGTCTGGCAGCGCGGGCACCAGTTCACAATGTACGCGCCGCGATAGATGAGCCCCTGGTCGTACAGGCGCGTGAATGCTTCGCGCACGGCTACTGAAAGCCGCTCGTCCATGGTGAAGTACTCGCGACTCCAATCCACGCTGGCGCCGAGGCGCTTCATCTGGTCGAGAATCGCCCCGCCGTAGTGGCGCTTCCACTCCCACACGCGCTCCACAAACGCTTCGCGGCCCAGCTTCTGGCGCGACGAACCCTCCTCGGCCAACTGCCGCTCCACCATCATCTGCGTGGCGATGCCTGCATGATCCGTGCCTGGCAGCCACAACGCCTTCCGTCCGCTCATGCGCCGCCAGCGAGTCAAAATGTCCATCTCGGTCTGGTTGAGCATGTGGCCCATGTGCAACCGGCCGGTCACATTGGGCGGAGGCAAAAGAATTGTGAAGGGGCGCTTGTACTCGTCCTTCAAAGAGGCGAGGGATTCCTGGCTTAGATCGGGCGTAGGAACGGCGAACAGCTTTTCGCGGACCCAATATTCGGCCCAGTGATCTTCAATGGCAGTTGGGTCGTAGGCTTTTGGCAGGTCGTGAGGCATTTTCTTATCGGCGAGCCCCTTGAATCTCGGGAAAACTCCCGTCGAGACAGGGGCTTTCAAGGCGACGGGACTACCCTTCAGGTTAGCAGATTAAAGGCCTGCGCTCAGGGGCAGCGGCTTGCAGACCTCTGAAACGAAAAGGCCGCACCTTGTGTGGCGCGGCCCTCGCAATTTCGATCCCTTGGTCCCTGGTTCCCTTTTTCCCTGCCTTTAAAAGATCTTCGCCAGCCCCTTCTTCTTTTTCTTCTTGCTTGAGGACTCGTCGCTCAGGTCGGCCTTGGGCTTCTTCTTGTGGGCGTCGGCTGCCGTCGGCTGCGGTGCTTCGCCAGGCTTTACATCGTTCACCTGGTCCGGCGCCTTGGCCGGGGCCTCGGCTGCGGGCAAAGTTGAATTCACCGGTCCAACCGGCTTTACCAAGGCATTGGGATCGGCGGCCGCCCCTTCCGGCGCAGCCCCTTCAGGCGCGGCCGGGCCAGTGGCATTAGGCGAGCTGATAATCTCTGCGCCCACGCCTGTTCCACCCGCCGATGGAGCTTCCATCTGAAGCGGCGCCTGCGACGGCTGATCGGTGCGCGGCGGCTCATTCACGCCGGTCGGGGTCGGAGTAGCTGCTGGTTGCGGCTTGCCGCCATTGGCCGCTTCTGAAATCAGCACCGCATTCTGCTTGGTAATGTCGGGCGCGAGCACCCGGTGCGGATCGGTAAGCGTAGGCTCGCCCACGTGCGACGCTTCAACCGTGGTCGGTCCATGCTTGATCACTCCGAGCAGGGTGTCGGTGAAGTGCAGAGCTTCGTGACTGCGTACCTCTGCGTCGCTTTCGGCAAGCGCGGCTTCGGTTGGCTCTGGAACCGGACGGTTCATGGCCACCAGCCGGTCGCGTGCATCCTCAACGTGCGGATACATCGGGTAGCGCGTGATTACCTTGTCGTACGCCTGTGCAGCTTTGTCCTGGTACACGGCCACCAGCCGCTCGCGCACTGCGCCCGGCACGTGCGGGGCGATTTGAATGTTGTGCGCCTGTAGGGCATACGAATCGCCAATGCCGATCAGCACCTGGTCGCTCTTTGAGTACAGCGGATAGGTATCCGAGACGGTCTCGAGGCGGGCGATGGCGGCGTTGACATTTTCACGGCTCTCGTAAAAGAACCCGATTTCAGCCTCACGCTCGGCCAGCACTTCCTGCACATCGCGCAGCTTCTGCTTGGCACGCGGCACCAGGGTCGAGTCGGGGAACATATTGATCATGTTCCGGTACTCCTGCTCGGCCTGCTGCACGTTGGTGTAGTCGCGGTCCGGTTTCTCCATCTGCTGGTAGTAGATGTCGGCCACCTTCATCTGGGCTTCGGCCGCTTCAGGCGCGTCGGGGAAGAACGTGATGAAGTCCTTGTACTCGGCCTCCGCCTGGGTGAGCGCAGCCGAGCCGCCTTCCTTGAACCAGGTATCGCCCACTGAGAGCTTGGCCCTCATCCGGTACTCCGACTCGGGATAGGTGTTCAGAAGTGTCTGCAGGTCGAGGCGGGCCACATCGTAGCGGCCTTTCTTCATTGCCGTCATGGCCTTGTCGTACAGCTCCTTGTCGGGCTGCTTCGACTGCACGCCGGCCAGCGGGTTCGCGTTGAGGTCGTAAGCCTTCTTTTTCTTCTTCGGCTTATCGGCCCCGGAAGCAGCGCCGACAGCAAAAAGCACGGCGACCGCCACTGCAGAAACTTTCATCAACAACCGGTTCATACTACCTCGATGCCGCCGGCGGATGAGGGGGATTGCCGCCTGCGCTTTGGCTTGCTGTTGCTTCTGAAACTTACGTCGTTGCCCTGTCTAACTGGCCTGGGTGCCGCAGGTTTCGATTTTGAGACCCAGGAAACCACGGATTCGCACTTACCTGTTTGTCGAACTGGCCGCCCGGCACTCGCGCCGCCTCAACTGAATTGGGTACCCATCACTAAATTGGGTGCCCCATCCTTTCGCGTTCTTTGCGAAAGGGTGGGAATCTCATCGCTCTCCGGCCGCCCTCTTCGCGGCCTTCAGCAGTCTCCTCGCGTCCAGCTCCGGTTTGCCGCGCCCGAAAACCGCGTTCCCGGCAACCAGCAGCTCCGCTCCTGCTTTGACGACCTGGGCCACCGTGTCGTGAGCCACGCCGCCGTCCACTTCGATTCTAAATGCCAGCCCCAGTTCCTGGCGCAATTCAGCCAGCCGCCGGATTTTGCCCAGACTGAAGGGGATAAACTCCTGCCCGCCAAACCCGGGATTCACGCTCATCACCAGCACATGGTGCACCATGGGCAGAATTTCAATCAGCAGATCGACCCGCGTGGCCGGATTCACCACCACCCCCGGCTTCATGCCGTGGGAAAGTATCATCTCCAGCGTGCGGTGCAGGTGGGTGCAGGCCTCGTAATGCACGCTTACCCAGTTGGCCCCGGCCTCGGCAAACGCCCCAATGTATTCATTGGGGTTATCGATCATCAGGTGGCAGTCGAGCGGCAGTTTTGTGAACTTGCGCAGGCTCTTCACCACCGGCGGGCCCAGCGTCATGTTGGGCACAAAATGCCCATCCATCACGTCTACGTGGATCACCGTGCCGCCGCCGCGCGTGGCCGCCGCCACCTGGTCAGCCAGGTGCGCAAAATCCGCCGAAAGTATTGATGGACAAAGCTCAACCATGGCCGCTGCGTGCAACTCCTTGCCGGGACAGTTTATCAGGGGCTGGGCCGGCTTAGCCTCAACCTCTGAAATGCATGGAATCGATCACTACTCCCAAAGAGATAACAGACCGCGCAGGTCGATCGCGCCATCCCTTATCAATTTGCCCAGACCGCTTCCGCCGGGTACATTGGTCGATCTGTGCCTACTCCTGCGGCGAGGTCCTGCGAGCCTGCCGCGCTCGCCCCGGGAACGAGTGCACGCGTTCTGCCCCAGACCCCGTTTTCACCGCATTCGCACTCACGAAGCTCGAATCGCTGATGATATACAGCATGCCCGCCGGGCCTTTCGATGTACTCGCACTTGAGTTGTAGGTAACCAGTGCGAGGCCATCGCTTCCCCAGCGGATAAATGCGCTCGGCACTCCCACAAGCGAGTTCAGGGTTAGCGTTTGTAGCGGCGCGAATGTGGTTTCGTTGAATGACTGGATGGTGTAATTGGCACTGTTAGCTTGCGAGGCAAGCTGGCCCAGGATAAAAACTCGATTCAACGAAGAATCAGGAACGGTCATACCGGAGGCATTGAAATTCCCAATGATGGTGCCGGCCGCAGGGTCGATTACCTGGCCCCCGTCTGCGTAGAGATACCCGGTTCCCGGGTCGAAGTGAATGCTGCCAAAACCTGGCTCCGCAGCGTAGAGCAGAGCAGTTGACTGAAGTGTAAGGCCCGAGGAGTTGACGCTGTAGGTGTAAAGGTCGTTGTCGATATCCACTGCGTAAATCGTGGAAGGACTTGTGCTCCATTGAGCGTTTTGGATCCGTAGTTCTGGGGACGGTGCGTCTGGGCGCGCAACGCCGCTGTCATAAACCACCATCCCTCCACTCTCATCGGGAGTCACCCCCCTAATCCGAACGATACCGCAACGGTTTGAGACTCGCCCGGGGCAGGTTCAATATCGCGAGCAATATAGGGGCCAAAACCAAGTTGTGCGCCCAGGCTCCAGCTCAACTTTGAGCCGAGGTCAGGCAAAGTGAGTTCATCGACCGCATTGATTGCCTGGAACCCCACATACAAATTGTCGTCGCCAGTAACGCTTACTACGCCCGGATCGGGCGGTACGGATGTCGATTTTGTGATGGAGCCGGTAGTAGGATCGATCTCCAGAATCGTGTTGGGGTAAGCTGCATCCGCGCTCCACACCGGAACGATCAACTGTGAATCGGTGGCGTCCCACGCCAGATCCAGACTCGCCAGGTTCAGTGCTGTCAGGTTGGTTGTGCCGCTGGACGCAGGAAGAATCGTAAATCCAAGCGAATTGGGCGCCGTCATCGACGAGATCGAGTCGGAGATTGAAACCAGGGCCGTTCCGGCCGTTGCCAGATCCGCTGCCGAAACGGTCGCCTGCAACTGGGTTGCGCTGGTCAGGGTTGTCTCGAGAGCTTGCCCGTTCCACATCACGGCTGTTCCGGCATCGAAGCCGGCTCCTGTCACGGTGAGCGTTGCGCCGGAAGATCCTGCAGTGGCGCTCTGCGGGCTGATCGATGCCAGGGCAGGAGGGCTTACAAGCGCTGTACCGCCGTTGAAGTCGGGCGCATTTTTCGAATTCACAAAGCTGCCGTCGACCAGGTAGATAGGGCCTGGAAACGGCTTGTAGTTATAACCTGAATTTGAAACGTGAAAAGCGAGTCCCGCGTTGCCCCACCGTATCAGGTCCACGGGAGATCCCGTCACATCGGGCAGTGGCAGTGTTGCCACGCTTGCGTAAGTTTTCGAATCAAAGGCCTCAAGCGTCATGCCTTTGCCTGCACTATATTGTTCGTTAGTCTCTTCCAGAAAAAAGACGAGCCCGTTCGCGGTATCGAGTGCGCATCTTGAATAGGCAACCGCTTCTTGCCCACCTAAATTGAACGTGGCGATCAAATTCCCGGTAGACCCGTCTACGACGCGTCCATTGTCTGAAAAGATATAGCCCGACAGGGGATCGAAATGCACAGCGCCATATTGCGTTGGAACCAGGTATCCATAGTCCGCGCTGAGAGTCAGCCCGCTTGAACTGGCTGACATCACATACAAATCATTGCCGGTGTCGTAACTGTCGTTCGCGTAAAGAATCGATGGGCTGGCTCCCCATGCTAGATATGAATCCGAAGCCTGGTAATACTTCACGATGTTCGTCCGCGGCGTGGCGTCATCATAAAGAACTGTGCCTCCGGTATTGGGCCCGGAAAAAGAGTAATTGCCCAGGATAGCGGCAAAGGTATGAGGTTCACCGGGCGCCACTGCAAGATTCAGGGCCGCCTGCTGACCAAAGATGGGATCGTCAGGAAGCTGCAGGCTCAGGCTTGTGTCTAAAGTGAGTGCCGGCAGAATAAACCGTTCCACCTGCCCGGTGGCATCGAGACCGACATAAAGAAAGCTGTCGTCGCTTGAAATTGCAAGTACGTCGGGATCCGATCCGACTTGAACCGGAGTGCTTGCGGTAGCAGTTAATGGGTTAATGGCGACAACGCTGTTTCCGTTCGTATCGCTACTCGGCAGGCTCGCATAAAGCTCTCCATGCGTTGCGTCCCAGACGAGCCGGTTCGCTGGAAGATTGATTGACTCGAGACTCGCTGCGCGAGCCAGGATGCCAAACTGCAATGCGCTTGAAGTGCCCCCGCCGGGGGCAGGGTTGACCACAGTGACCGGCACGTTGGTAGCGGCGCTGCCACCGGCCAGGTCCGATGCCGGCACCTGCGCCGTAAGCTGAGTGGCGCTCACATAGGTAGTCGTCAGGGCCGTCCCATTCCAATCAATCGCAGAGCTGCTGATGAAGTTTGAACCGGTGACCGTCAACGTCAAGGCGTTGCTTCCCGGAAGTGCGCTGGAAGGCGAGAGCGAGCTGGCCGTGGGAGCAGGGTTTTGCGGGCCGGTCCCGCCGCCGGTGGAATTCGAGGACCCACCCCCACATCCGCATAGAACTGCTGCCATCGCACATGCACAAACGAGAGAAGCGCGAGAAACGAACACCTGATTCATCGAATTCTCCGGAAAATCACGCCAATTCTAGCATGCGTATCAGTCGAACATGTGCAGACCGCTATGTTTCCGGTGCACTCCGACACCACGCTCGAGCTTGTTCAAAAGGATGCGGCTCCGGGCGCGCATGGCTGGAGTCCCCGACCGGCCCTTTACCCGCAAAAGATCGATGACCTGGGGCAGGGAATCGGAATCCTGGCGTGTGAGCTCGGCAAGCGCGTGAAGCGCTGCCGTCTTGATGATCGATGACGAGTCGTCCAGCCACGTCTCGAGGGTTGCGGCGATGCGCCGGCATTCCGGAACCGTCAGCTCCAGCCGCGGCAGCGTGAGCGCCAGGTTCCAGCGAACCTTGGCGAAGGTGGCATCCGAAAGCAACCCGATCAGTTCCACTTTGAACCGTGCGACCGCTGCCTTCAACGTTTCGGAAGGAGCGCGCGTGATCCGCTCCAGCACATCGGCTGCCCGGTTCGCGACGCCCTGATCCTCATCCCATAGCAGCTCCAGAAGCCTGCGAAGACTACGCGGCCGGTCGGCGATCCATTCCGCGACAAGGCACACGCGACCGGGATCATGCACGTGCCGCCCCACCGCCAATTCTGCGCGAAGATCGACTCGTTCGACCATTTTCCGCTCCACATTTATTGTGCTACGAAGAGGAATGCGCGGTCAGCGATTTCGCCGCCACCCTGCCAATCCCTCGCAGAATCCTTCGTATCGGCCAGCGGTCTTCTGCATCGGGAAAGAAAACTTCGCCCGTCCGCTTCACCTCAGGCCGGTAATACCAGCGTTTTAACAGCGCCAGGTGTCCCTGCCTCACCGTCGCCGACGGCGCATCCTGGTTAGCCGAAAGCGCCGCCAACATTTCCTCAAGCCGCAACTCCAGCATCGTGCGGTGCGCCTTCGCTGCTCCCCTGGTCCCTACGTCACTGGTCCCTGGTCCCTGCTCTCCCGGTCCCTGTTCTTCGACCACTGGTTCTATTGCCAGCGGCTGCGCAAACAGCGACGTCGAACCCGACTGCTCGTTTTGAATCCTCATCCCAACAGTCGAAAATCCCAGCGGGCCGCGCAGCAAGCCGTGTTCATGCAGGAAAACCGCAACCTCGCTCGAACTGGCCGCCGGCTGCAGAATGACAGCACTCAGCCGGCTCAACGGCCGCACCAACTCCGCCGCCAGCGCTCCCACCCCCTCAACCTTCTGCACCTGCGCATGAAGCGCTGCCGCCCTCTCAAACTCCAGGTCGGCCGCGGCCTGATCGCGCTGGGCGCGCAGAGTTACCAGCCGGCTCTCGCCATGCGTCCGAAAAAAGCTCTCCACAGCGGCCGACTCCTCCGCGTAGCGTTCGTCGCTGCAACCCTTGTAACAGGGCGCCAGGCACATCTTCATCTCGGAGTAGACGCATCCCGGGAACGCCGGATCGGGATTCAGATCGTCGGTGCATCGCCGCAGCAGAAACAGCTTCAGCGCCTCATCCACATATCGCTCGGCCGCGGCACGCGATTGGAATGGTCCGTAAGCCCAATCGCCCTCGCGCTGGCTGGGCCGGTGCGTGACCACCACGCGCGGATACTGGTTCGACCCCAGAAACCGCACAAACGCCGGCGCGCGCAGATGCATTCGCTCCAGGGCTTTTGCACCATAGATCTTTTCCAAAAGAGAAAACTGCGCCAGCAGCGATTCGAACTCCGACCCCGTAAGCTGCCACGCAATCCTTCGCACCCGGCCCGCGAGTTGCAGCCGTTTAGGATGTTTCAGCGAAGGTTGCAGCAGCCGCTCCAGCCGCCCGCGCAAATTGGGAGTGCGCCCGATGTACGGCTCGTCTTTCGCATCCGCGCCGTAAAGCGCAAACACCGCCGCGTCGCGAGGCAGTTGCGTCAGCGCAGCCTTTGCATCCGCGGGATCGAATGCCAGTTCGCTCATCGCAGGCCGGTTCGAAACATTTGCAACATTATGCGGAATTTGCGTCATCTGGTCCATTGGCTGTTGCGGATCGGTTATTGCTCCATCACAACCACTGCCGAACGTCCGGGTACTTCAACAGAACCATCAAATGGATGTAACTCGGGGTGCTCGGGGCTCGCCCACTCGGCATTCCCCTTGGAACCGCCCATAGAAACAGCAGCAACAACGCTCGTGCTGCCGGGATTTACGATGACCACGGCTCGTTTTCCGTCGCTCCGCAAAAATGTTGAGAAATCATTGAATGACTTACCCGACACCGTCACAGCCGCATCCTGATTGTCTCTGAACTCAGCGTTCCACACATAGTCCTGGTATCTGCGACGGAATGCGTCCACCTTGGTGCCGTAGTTCAGCGTCTCAGGAAAATCGGACAGATTCCCTTTGAAATTGAATGGTTCGTAGCTGAGGATATATCGATACCGCAGCGCCTCATTGATCATCTCCCGGTCATCGAAGCCGGTGACGGCAATCATCATGGGCACAAACGGTGCTTCGTACCTGTCGAGCGGAATATGTCCGGGAGTGATGCGGAAGTACGATAGCGTGTAATACTGCTGCTCCAGGTCGTAAGGATCCTCACCGGCAAACAGAAAGTTCTTCTCGCCAACGCTGTTGCGTACGATTTCGTGGAAGTGGCGTCCGAGCATGGTGTCGCCTTGAAAGATCGGTTCAGCAATTAGCTGCCCGTCTTTGTGGAAGAAACAGTAATTCGCGTTGGAATGATGGAAAACTTCGTCGTAAAGAATTCCACTGGCGCCGAGATCGATACTCTTTTTGAATTCCCGCGCTGAGAGATCCTGCCAAAACGGATCGGGAGTGCAAGCCACGGCCAGCCGGCGCGTGTTCATGTCGGCAAGCTGTTCGGGAGTTTGATACTCATATCCGGAATGGACGTAAGGCCAGCCGTTTGGATCCTTGGCAACATGATCTTTCAGCCCTGCTTCATAGGCGGGACTGCTCGCATCGACCCATGTGTACTTGTTGAAGAGAATCACGTGAACGCCGGTGGCCTGGATTTTGGCGATTGCATCGTGCAAATCCTGCCAGGTGCCGAGCCTTGGGTCTGTCTCGTGCGAAGGATTTCCCCGATCCTGGCCGCCGTTGTTCCACCCCACAAGCTGAATTGCGTTGATTCCTGCCTTTGCCGCTTCAGCCACTCGACGGGGAAGGTCGCGATATGGAGTCCTCAGATCGTCCTCAGAGGAGTCGATTTGAAGCTGCTGCCACGAATTCACGCCGTCAACCCATGCGGGTCCGGCCGGCGCGTGGAACCAGGTCGCACGCCAGCGGCGATAAACTTCCGCCCCATGATGCCAGTCGCCGGAGAAGGGGCTCAGAACCATTCGGCTAAGCTTGGCCGACGAGCCCGACGGCACGAACGGAAAGTGCTCGAGAGAAGCGACGATGCGGACGGGATGGCCATCGATTGAAGGCCCCGACGGCACGAGCTGATTGAACGAATCGCTGAAACCGGGTTTGAGTTCGAAAGTGTAGCGGGTAACTTCACTCTGCGACGTATCGTGGGTGCCGAGATACAGACCCTGATTTCCGGCCAGCACAAGATCGTAACGGCCCGACCCCATCTGGATCGGGTAATTGGTGCCGTAATAGCCGCGTTCATCGCCGAACCTTGGCCACAACGATGCAAACCACGCCGCCCCGTAACTATGTGTGAAGCGGTCCATTGACGTGGCGCCTTGCGGCTCTGCAAGAGCGCCGATGATGGGCCAATCCACGCTGGTCACGGTCCAGCCACCGTGATTATCGACCTCCATGTCGAAATCCACATCGGGTCCGTCCAGCGAAACGGTTCCCTTCAGCGTAATGTCGAGCACTCCTCGATACTCGCTTTGCAGGGACTTCCAAACCAGCGTCAGCGAGCGCCCATCAGCGGATCTATGAATCGAGACAAGCGGGTTGCGCGCGCCGAGCACAGGACTGTATGAACGGTCGGGTGTGGGCGCAAAGAGCCGAAACGATTCGCCCAGTTCAGATGATTTTTGAACGTTCCATCCGGTCCTCTTGTTCGTAAGTCCGAGCAGCGCTCCTGAAATCGCATCGAACTCGACACGCACATCGTCATTCTCGATCGACACAACTTTGCCGCTGACCGGAGTCATGCGGTCAGAATCGTGAACCGGTGAGTCCTGGCCCGAAAGCCACTCCGGCGCCTGGGACCCCTGTTGTGCGTGGGACCCCTGTTGTGCGTGCGAATTGATCTGCGCAAACGCCGCCAGCAATAGCACCGGCAATGCGATGCGCGCGCCTTTTACTACCCGAGCGGGAAACGATCGCGAATGTTTATTCCGCTCAAAGGTCAATCCTGGTTCCGCGTTAGCTTCAACCGCGGCTGCCGTTCGCATACTGTGCACCGCCCTCCACAGTATCGGCGAACCTGCCACATCGTCGCTACTAATTCTGACGCGCTAGCTTCCCGCAATCGTCATCCCATCAACCCTCAGTGTCGGCGACGCAATCGAAGTCCGAAACACCAGGTCACTTCCGATGGACGTAATATTCATGAGCATCTCACCCAGGTTCCCGGCAATCGTCACCTCTTCCACGGCATGCGTCAGCGCTCCGTCCTCAATCCACAACCCCGTTGCGCCGCGCGAGTAATCGCCCGTCACCACGTTCACGCCGGTTCCCATGAGGCTGGTTACATACAACCCCGCCTTCAGTTCTCCGACGATTTGTTCCTTGGAGAGTGGACCAGGCTTGACGTAGAGATTCCCGCAACCAACCCCGGGCGCGCCGGCCAGCCCTCGCGCCGCATTGTGCGTCGACTTCATTCCCAGCTTGCGCGCCGTGTAAGTATTCAGCATGTAGCTCTTCAGAACGCCGTCTTCAATCACCACGGTGCGCAGCGAGGGCAAACCTTCAGCGTCAAACGGCGAGGTGCCGAATCCGCCGGCTCCATTTGGCAACACCATCAGGTTGTCGTCGATCAGCGTCAGCTCCGGCACGGCAATCGTTTCACCCAGTTTGCCTGCCAGAAACGATGCGCCACGCCAGATGGAGTCGCCCGACACTGCCTCGAAGATCGATCCGATCAACGTCCGCGCGGCTTCGGGAGAAAACACGATCGGGGCCCGCTGCGTAGGAACCTGTCGCGCACCCAGCCTTCTGAGCGTGCGCCGCGCTGCTTCGGTCCCAACGGCTTCAGGACTTTCAAGCAGCGCCAGGCTGCGCGCACTCGACCACCAGCCGTCCCGCTGCATCTTTCCGCCGGCATCGGTGGCCAGCGGCGCTGCGCTCACCCCCGCGTAGCTGGAGCGATAGCCGCCCGCAAATCCGCGTGAGTTGGCCATCGCGCGCCGTCCCGTCGAAGCGTCAAAGCTGCCCCCGTCGGAGTTCGTGATTCTGGGGTCCGCAGCCAGCGCCGCAGCCTCGCATCGCCGTGCCCACTCAACCCGCTCAGCCGCCGGCAGCGAGTAAACGTCGTCGTAATAAAGATGCAGATCGTCAATCCAACTCGATAGTCCGGGTGCCCCCTGTCTCGATTCTGAGACCGGGGAGACCATGCCCAAAGCCGCAGCCGTCGCGCCAAACTCGTGCGCTTCAGGCAGGCCCGCAAAAGGATCCTCCTCGGTGATCTGCGCCAGCGCCAGCGCGCCCTCAACCAGCTTGCGAACCCCGGCTGGGCTCAGGTCGCTGGTCGAGGTCGAGGCCGACCGCTTGCCCACAAACACGCGCAATCCCAGGGCCCGCGAGCCGGACTCGGTCACCGTTTCCACCTCGCCCATGCGCACGTTTACGCTGAACTGGTCACCTTCGCGCGCCACAGCCTCGGCGTCCGATGCTCCGGCCTTCATAGCCTCGGCCACCACATCGGTCACAAGCGATTGAAGATCGATGTCGGACTCATTCGGCGTTGGAGCGGTTTCGGGCATGGGTTCAACCTATCAGATACGGGGCGGAACGACATCCAGCCAAGCCCCCTCGTTCCACGGCTGCGATTGAAGCTTGATGCGGCGCTCCGCGTTATTCTCTCGTTATGGCGACGAAACCCGAGACTGCATTTATTCGAGCCTGCAGCGCTGGCAAACCTGACATTGTCCGTGAGCTTGTCGGTGTCGTACTTTCCCCCGACACGCGAGACAAAAACGGCCTCACAGGACTGATTTGGGCGGGGAGAAAAGGTCAAATCGAAGTGGCCAAGGTGCTACTCGCAGCCGGCGCCGACCTTGAAGCAAAAGACCGGCGCAGCAGGACGGCCATCTTCCACGCCATCGCTTACAAAAGACACGCATTTGTCGAATATCTCATTTCGCAGAGCGCCGATCTCGCTGTGATCGACCTTCACAACTGGTCTCCGCTCGACGTTGCATCACTGCCCCGAAACGACCGGATGGTGGCGATTCTGGAGCGTGCCGGTGCGCAACGAAAGTCAACCAAAGCACCAGCAACCGTCGATCCCGCGAAACGGAACTCCTTCGGTACTGGAGGAGGTTTTGGCGGTCCCGATCTACCGATCGAGGTTGAGCGAATTCACATTCAGCTCAACACGATTCTGCACAGATGGCACGGTGGCTACACGAACGTGATCGAGCACTTCGCTTTTCCGCAGTTCGTCGACGGTTCAGTGGTTCAATACACCCAGCAGATGGGATTTGTAGGCGCGCAGTCAGCTAGAAGGAATCGTGACTGGCTCACCGTCAAAATCGGCGTTCCCGAAAGCTGGTGGCGTGAACCCGAAGCTGGATATAAGAAACATCTGACTGGCGAAATGGATCGGGGATGCGGGTCGATGATCGCGCTCCTCAAACGAAACAGGCACGCAATCGACAGCGATTCACTCCTGGCGGATTGGGAAAAAGTGAAGCAGGAGTTTCTTAGGACGCCGGCGCCCCCTTTTGCAGCGGAGAAACAACGAGCCGGTTTGATGGCGGCTGTTCTGAGCGCTCAACAGGCGATGGCCGCCAAGAAGCGACCCTGACCGGGAACCCAATGGTTGGCGTCAATCTCAATCATGCGCATCATCGCCCCGGCCCCCCCACCGTCATCCTGTCCAACTTGATTTCTTACGCAGCCGACAGCCGCAACTCAACCTTTGATTTGGTAGCTTCCGCGAAGCGCAACAGAGTCTTGGTACTGGGGAGGGTCTGTCCGCTCTCCAGCCGCGCAATGGCCGATTGGCTGGTACCCATGCGCTCAGCCAACTCCGCTTGGGAGAGTCCGGCGCGTTTGCGCGCCCGAATCAACTCGGCGGAGAATTCGAACTCAGGTGCGAGGGCATCATACTCGCGCTTCACCTCGGGATCGGCCAACGAATCGGTCATGAACTCTTTCAGGGAAATCGTCATACAAGCTCCTTCGCACGCCGCAAAGCCAGGTCTTTCTCTGCTTGTGGCGTCTTTTGCGTCTTTTTCACAAATGCGCGAAGCACCACGACGCGCTCGCCGGTGACGGTCACATACAAGGCCCGCGCAATTCCATCTCTACCCGTTAGCCGCATCTCCCAAAGCTTGCCATCGAGATGCTTAACGTGGGGCTCGCTTATGCTATGCAGCCCAACTTCCTCAATTCGCTTTGCGAGACGAAGGAACCTGGCATGCATATCGGCGGGAAGCGACCTGATCTCCTCGGCTACCGTCTCGTTCAGGACTTCCACGCGCCACGGCATAACCCATTATATCTCAAATTTGAGATAATTGAAAAGAGCCAGAGCAAATGCCTATCGCCCCGTTCCACCCACCGTAATCCGGTCAAGCTTCACCGTTGGCATGCCCACGCCTACCGGCACACTCTGCCCCTCTTTGCCGCAGGTGCCGATGCCCTCATCGAGCCGCAGGTCGTTGCCCACCATCGATACGTACTTCAGCGCCTCGGGTCCGTTTCCGATCAGCGTTGCGTCGCGCACCGGCGCCGTCACCTTGCCGTCCTCGATCAGGTACGCCTCGCTGGCCGAGAACACAAACTTTCCGTTGGTAATGTCCACGCTGCCGCCGCCAAAGTTCACGGCGTAGAGCCCGCGCTTCACGCTGCGCAGAATGTCTTCGGGAGAGTCGTCGCCCGCCAGCATGTAAGTGTTGGTCATGCGCGGCATGGGGATCGACTGGTAGCTCTCGCGCCGACCCGATCCGGTGTTCGCGATACCCATCAGCCGCGACGAAAGCTTGTCACTCAAATACCCCTTCAGGATTCCGTTCTCGATCAGCACTGTCTCCTGCGTCGCCGACCCCTCATCGTCCACGTTCAGCGAACCGCGCCGACCCGCCATCGTGCCGTTGTCAACCACGCTCACTTTCGGGCTCGCCACAGGCTGGCCAATCAGCCCCGCAAATGCCGAAGTCTTTTTGCGATTGAAGTCGGCCTCAAGCCCATGGCCCACGGCCTCATGCAGCAGAATCCCCGGCCATCCCGGCCCCAGAACCACCGGCATCTCGCCCGCCGGCGCCGCCACTGCGCCAAGTTGCAGAATCGCTCCCCGCGCAGCCTCCCGTGCCAGGCTCTCAGGGCTCTTACTCCCTATGAATTGCTCCAGCCCCGCTCTGCCCCCGCATCCCGCCGAGCCCCTCGTCGTAACCGCGCCCTCTTTGGCAATGGCGTTTGCGTTCAGCCGGCAAAGCGGCTGAGTGTCGGTGGCAAATGCTCCGTCGGAGGCGACAATCAAAATCCGGCGCATCTCTTCGAAGTAGCTGGCGCGCACCTGCACAATCCGGGAGTCGAACGCCCGCGCGGCGCGATCGGCGCGCAATATCAGCTCCAGCCGTTCGGCCAGGTTCAGGTCGTATCCGCCCAGCGGGACCGGGTAAAGATCCCGGGCCGCGACCTCGGTGAATCCCTGCACCGGCTGCTTCGCCGGTCCCGACGCAATTAAAGCCGCTGTGCGCGCGGCTCTCAGCAGCCGTTCAGGGCTCAAATTGTCGGTGTATGCGTAGCCGGTGCGCTCGCCGCTCACCACCCTGACGCCGCAGCCGGCGCTCGACCCCTGGCTCGCCGACTTTACAATCTGCTCGTCAACCGCCAGGGCCGTCGAGGTAACCGCCTCAAAATAAAGATCGGCGTAGTCTCCGCCGGCGCATAGCGCCTCGCCCAGGCAGCGCTCAAGCAACCGCTCGGTAATGCCGAATTCCTCAAAGAAGTAGCGCCTGTGGCTTGCCGGGGGAAGTGTTTTCGTTGGTCCCATCGTCATCCCAGTTTATGCTTCCCGCGTCCAATTACCTAGACAGCCTGAACGTCCGGCGGAACGTTTAGACTGCCGACATCTCCACTTGACACCTCCCCCGTTGTTCTCTTGATTCGAGGTGCACCAAGACGCTTCCGTCACTAATTCAGTTCTGCTAGGATGCCTTCCATGAAAAAGATTCTCGCGGTAGTTCTGCTCCTCACCGTCTTCGCCGGCCCGGCTGCTTTTGCTGCTGGCCATCACCATCACCACCACCATCATCACCACCACGCCGCGTAAAGCCTGACCCAGGCTTCGCGCAGATTTCGGCCCGCTGCAATCGCCGGATTGTTTTCTTCGTACGAGTCCGGCAATGCGGTTCCGCCGCGCACCAGGAGGCGTGATAGGATTCTAACCATGAAGAAACTGCTTGCAATCACTCTGCTTCTGGCCGCGTTTGCAAGCCCGGCGTTTGCCTGGCACCACAAGGCCAAGACCGCCAAGCAGCACTACAACTACAAATACAAAGCTCCCAAGAGCTTCAAAACGCATATCCACAAGCAAAAGCAGAAGCATCCCCACCCCGCTTGATGCCCTCCTCCGCAAAATCTCAGGTCATCCTTTAATACATCGCCCAAAATCGCGCCAATCCCTGCCCGCATCCTTCCGTGCCACAGACCTGCGACCATCGGTCGTGGTAGTGTTTTCGCATGGCCGAAGTCGATCCTCGTTATCCCATTGGAAAATTCAAGGCGCCTGAGTCAAACACGGCAGCCGTCCGCGCCGGACACATTGAAACCCTGCGCCTGCTGCCTGAGCGCCTTCGCGCCGCGGTGAGCGGACTCAACGACGCGCAGCTCGACACACCCTATCGCGATGGTGGCTGGACCGTCCGCCAGCTTGTGCACCACGTCGGCGACAGCCATGTCAACTCGGTGGTCCGCTTCAAACTCGCCCTCACTGAAGACTGGCCCACCATCAAGCCGTACGACGAAAAGGCCTGGGCCGAGCTCACCGACAGCAAGACGCTGCCTATCGATGGGTCGCTGGTTTTTATTGACGCAATGCACGCCCGCTGGGTCTCGCTGCTCGAATCCATGAGCGAATCCGATTTCGCGCGCGGCATGATTCATCCCGAGCGCGGCCGCTCCGATCTCGCCCTCACCCTCGCCCTCTACGCCTGGCACTCGCTGCACCACACGGCGCATATAACCGCGCTCCGTGAGCGAATGGGCTGGTAGCAGCGAATGCAAGCGAGCTCTAACGATGAGATCTCGCCGGCCGCGCGCCTGGCGCTGCAAATCGAAGAGTACATTCTCAAGCATCCCACCGCAGCTATTCTTGAAGACGGCCGCGTCCTCTTCGATATGCGTTCGGCGCGCTACTCCACAAAGGATGCGCATGGCCGCTGCCTGCTCGAGCTATGGAGCGAAGAGCGCAACCTGGTGCGCACGGTTGTCGAAGTGCAGCAGCGTGTTGCCAGTCTCAGATTAATGACGCGCCGCATGGGCGCAACCAAGCCGCAGGCGCTTGAACTCGTCGCGTCCAGCGACCGCCGCACTCCCACCACGCGCGATGCCGCACGCCGCAACTACCAGCGCCTGCTTGAGCGCGCGCTCACGCGTCACTTCATCGGCGCAAAGGTCGACGGACTGCGTTCGGCCATGGATCTCGAGCACAGCTTCGGCCCTGCCTACATTCGCGGCCGCCTGTTCAAAGGCACTGCGGCCGATGCTGTCATCGGCGTAGCTGAATGCGAATCGGGCGCGATGGTCGATGGAATCCTCACTCTCGGAGTGCTCTGGCTCCACTACTGCCGCGAGCACGCCGATTTGCGCCGCCATTTCGGCGGACTCAAAGTGATTGTTCCCGTCGGCGCCTGGCGCACTACTGCCGAGCGCATGGCGTGGCTCAATCACGCCGCCGCAAACTTCGAGCTCTACACCCTCGATGAGCGCAGCGAAGATCTCGCAGAGGTCGATATCAACGACACCGGCAATCTGGAATCGCGGCTCATGCACGCTTTTTCATCCGCCGCTGCAATCGAGCGCTGTAAGACCGGCATTGACCGCTTGATGGAGCTTGTTCCCGCGTCCGCGCAGCGCCGCGTCGAGCTCCGCGCCGGCACGCCAGCCGAAGTCGGCCTCATGCTGCACGGGCTTGAGTTCGCCCGCGTCCGTCACGGAGCAGCCGCGCACTCCTTCACTAACAAAGATGAAGCCACCTTCGGCGCTGGCGCCAACGAAACTCCGCTGACCGATGACAATCAGGAAGCCTGCCGCGAGCTGTTTGCGCGCCTCTTCCTGAGCCGCCACGCAAGCGGCGCGCACAACGACGCTCTCTTCCGTATGCAACCCGAGCGCTGGCTTGAGAGCCAACTGCGCATGGGGATCGGCAAACTGCTGCCCGAGATCCGCGGCGAAGCAGTCTACTCGCAGGTGCCCGCAATCTCGTCAGGCGATCGTGGAATGCTCGACTTGCTCGCGCTCGATCGGCGCAGCCGTCTTGCGGTTATTGAGATCAAGGCCGACGAAGATCTCCACCTGCCCATGCAGGCTCTCGACTATTGGATTCGCGTGCGCGCGCTCAACGCCGACCGCCAAACACCCGCCGGCGGCATGCGTTCGCTTTCAGCATTCGAACGCGCCGGCTATTTCCCGGGCGCTGAAATCTCGGAGCTTGACCCGCGACTTGTGCTCTTCGGCCCAGCCCTGCGCATCCATGCCAACGAACCGGTGCTCCGATACTTCTCTCCAAAGATCCAGTGGGAACTGATCGCGCTCAACGAAGATTGGCGTCGCGAGCTGAACATAGTCTTCCGCAAACGCAGCGGCTGATCGCAGTCCCTAGAGCAGGTTGCATAAATAATCGAAGGCCGGCGGTGTAGCCTCCCTCAGGGGCTAAAGCCCAGCGTTTATGAGCCTTTTGCGGCACGACTAAAGTCGTGCCCTGACACAAAGCCATTTATGCAACCAGCTCTAGTCCCTGTTTTTAAGGTTTCCACCTCAGCACCGGCTTCCTTGCAGCCTGCACTTCGTCGAGCCGTGAAACCCGCGTTGAGTGCGGCGCAGTCTTCACCAGCTCCGGAGTCTGCTCAACCTCGCGCGCAATCGAGCGCATTGCATCGATAAACAGGTTGAGCTCCTCAACCGATTCGCTCTCGGTGGGCTCAATCATCAGCGCGCCGTGCACAATCAGCGGAAAGCTCACGGTATAGGGATGGAAGCCGTAGTCGATGAGCCGCTTGGCGATGTCGCCCGTCTTCACTCCCTGCGCCGCCTGCCGCTTGTCGCTGAATACCACCTCGTGCATCGACGGTGTTTTGTATGGCAGATCGTACAGGTCCTCAAGCTTTTTGCGAATGTAATTCGCATTCAGCACCGCGTCTTCCGTGGTCTGGCGCAACCCGTCCGGTCCGTTGGCAAGAATGTACGCCAGCGCGCGAATAAACATTCCCGTATTGCCGTAGAACGCCCTCACGCGGCCTACGGAGTGGGGGCGGTTGTAGTCCCACGACAACTGGCCCGCGGACCTGGTTTCCCCGGTCCCCAAAGGCGAGGGACCGGGGGCACCCAGGGTAGGCATCGGCGCGCGGAAGAGTGGCGGGCAGCCATCAGGGCCGGGCTCGGCATTGGTGTCTTCCCAATCCCCGGCGTCGGGGCAGTCCGGTGTACCGGGTGCCCCAGGTCTCGATTTTGAGATCTGGGAAGCGCTGCCCCGAACTAATACCGGAGTAGGCAAAAACGGCTCGAGAAACTTCTTGCACGCCACCGGTCCCGATCCCGGCCCGCCGCCGCCATGGGGAGTCGAGAAGGTCTTATGCAGATTCAGGTGCATCACATCCACGCCAAAATCACCGGGCCGCACTTTGCCCACCAGCGCGTTCATGTTGGCGCCGTCCATGTAGAGCAGCGCGCCCTTGGCGTGCAGAATCTCGGCGATTTTGTGAATCTGGTTTTCAAACACTCCCAGCGTTGACGGATTGGTGAGCATCAGCGCGGCGGTGTCGTCGGTTACCTGCCGCTCCAGCGCGTCAAGATCGATGCCCCCATCCGCATTCGATTTCAGGTTCTCAACCTGGTAGCCGCAGATGGCTGCGGTTGCCGGGTTAGTTCCATGCGCCGAGTCGGGAATCAGAATCTTGTGCCGCGGATTGCCCTGCGACTCGTGCCACGCGCGCACCAGCAGTATTCCGGTGAACTCGCCATGCGCGCCAGCCGCGGGCTGCAGCGTAATCGCGTCCATGCCCGTGATCTCGATCAGGCATTTCTGCAGCAGGTCGATGATCTCGAGAATCCCCTGCGCCAGCGACTCAGGCCGGTAGGGATGCGCCTCGGCCAGCCCCTCAATGCGCGCCACAAACTCGTTCACGCGCGGGTTGTACTTCATGGTGCAAGATCCCAGCGGATACATGCCCAGGTCGATGGCGTAGTTCCAGGTTGAGAGGCGCGTGAAGTGGCGGATCAGCTCGATCTCGCTCAGCTCGGGCAGCTCGGCGCGGTCTTTGCGCACGGCATTGCCGAGCAGTGCGGCAGCATCAACAGCAGGCACGTCGAGCGGCGGCAGCCTGTAAGCCTTTTTGCCCGGCGACGACTTCTCAAACATCAGCGCTTCATTCTGCGTCTGATGGGGACGGACTTTACCGGTGGTGCGTGGTGCGGGGAAATTCGTTGTCGATGCCATTTTCATTGCCTCAGAGTCTTGCTTTGTAATAAGGGCACGGCTTTAGCCGTGCCGAAAACTCAACTTTCGAAGTTGGGCTTTAGCCCCTGCCTGCCCGTGCTTCCCCCGAATGTTCGGCCTTCTTGCGAGCCAAAAACCGAAAGCAAAACGGGTATTCGTCTGCCGAAGCTGCGAGTCCCGCCTTTACAGGATTGTTCGCGATGTAGGTCCGGTGTGCTTCGGAGCTTTCCCGGTTCGTCACTTGCTCTTCCGTGAATCCCCGCTGCCAAACTTCGCCTTTGTGTCTGAATTCATGAGACAAACGATGCGAAAACCTGCCTTTAATCAACTGCATCGCTTTCTCGATGGTCATCTCGTCGTGAACGGTCAACAAGAGGTGCACATGGTCAGGCATGATCACAAAGTCGTGCAACTGAAACCTGCGCTCTGCAACCAGCGAGCGCAGAACATCGATGAGCAATCCGGCATTACGCTCCGATTGCAGAAGCCTCCGTCCCATGCTCGTTCCAGTCGTGGTGAAAAACGTGCGAGAGGGATTCAGAATGCTTGACGGAGACGCATTTCTCGCGGGTTGCACCATGGCAGGGGCTAAAGCCCACTCCTTCTACTGAGTGTTGCGGCACGGCTAAAGCCGTGCCCTTGTTACAAAACTCTTCCGCCTTGTCCATCGGCACGCCTGAAATCGTGCCCGGTTACAAAGCGCGTCGCGTAAATCGTCTGTCAATCTTGCTGTTTGAATCGTTTCTCATTCCTGTGCCACTCCCAGGCTTCCGCTGGCGAGATTACGAGAACCATCACGACCGCAAATCCGACCAACGATCCGATGTTCAAGTCGCGATGGAATTGTCTCCGATCTATTAGAAAATCCCACAGCAGATCAAATGCGAAGAGTAGGCTGCAAAACTTAATCGTCTCGATAGTCACAAAAAGAGCTTCACCGCGTTTGCGAGTCTTCTCCCACTTAACCTGCCATTTTCCACGTCGGGTGGCAAGAAGGTCTCGATCCTCCTTCAGCATGTAATCGTTCGCTTTGGCCATGTCCATCCCCCGCGGTCACCTGTATTATTTACGCCTCCACCGTCACACTAGCCAGCACCGTAGCCGCCTTGTCGATCGTCTCGCGCCCCATCACTTCCGTTGCGCACCACAACGTGCAGTTCTCCAGCTCGGGATACCAGCGGCTCAACTCGATGCCGCCCACAATCTTGTTTTCGAGAAGCCGCGCACTTAATGCCGCAGGCGCTTCATCGGTCTGCAATACAAACTCGTGGAAGCGCGGCGCACCCGTGAAGCGCAGCTTCGCGCCGGCCTGCGCGCTCAGCGTTTTGGCCGCATAATCCGCCTTGGCCAAATTGTGCTCGGCCAGTTCGCGAATCCCTTCCTTGCCATACACCGAAAGAAAGATCGTCGCCATCAGCGCCACCAGCGCCTGATTCGTGCATATGTTCGAAGTAGCCTTCTCGCGCCGGATGTGCTGCTCGCGCGTGGCCAGCGTAAGAACGAACCCGCGGTATCCGTTCGAATCCACCGTCTGGCCCGCCAACCGGCCCGGCATCTGCCGCAGGTACTGTTCCTTGGCTGCAATCACTCCGCAGAACGGCCCGCCGTAGCTCACTGCCACTCCAAACGACTGCGCCTCCATGGCAACAATGTCTGCCTCAATCGGCGGCCGCACAATGCCCAGCGATACCGCTTCGGCAATCGAAACGACGAGCAGTGCGCCCTTCTTGTGCGCAATCTCCGCTATCGCAGGAATGTCTTCAATGACGCCGAAGAAGTTGGGGCTCTGTACCAGCACGCACGCTGTCTGGTCGGACACCGCGGCGTCAAGCGTCTCTAGATCCACGCGGCCCGTCTCGGCATCGTAGTCCACCAGCGACGAAGGCAATCCCTGGTGCTTGGCATAGGTCGCCATCACTTCGCGATATTCGGGATGCACCGTTCGCGCCACCACCGCATTGTGCCGGCCGGTCACGCGCACCGCCATCATCACCGCTTCAGCAGCACCGGTTGACCCGTCGTACATGCTGGCGTTGGCTACGTCCATCCCCGTCAGCTCCGCAATCATTGTCTGGAACTCAAAGATCGCCTGCAGCGTGCCCTGCGTGATCTCCGGCTGGTAGGGCGTGTAGCTGGTTAAGAATTCGCCGCGCTGCACCAGCGAATCGATAATCACCGGCCGGTAGTGCCGGTACACGCCCGCGCCCAGAAAGCTCGCATAGTCGGTCGAGTTCTTGTGGCCGGCAGCCTTGAAGTAGTCCACAATCTCGCTCTCGCCCAACTGCCGCGGAATCTCGAGATCGCGCGTAAGCCGGTACTCGGCGGGAATGATCGAGAACAGATCGTCAATGGAGCCGGCGCCGATCTCGGCGAGCATCTTGGCGCGTTCTGCATCGGATTTGGGAAGATAGCGCATAATTCAGCCTTTAGCTTTTAGCTTCCAGCTTTCAGCTCGAAGCCGGTAAACGAGCCGCAATGGCTCACCGATGGGGAATCTAAACGATCAACTCCCCGCTGCCACCAGCACGATCAAACTGAAAGCTGAAGGCTCAGGGCTGAAAGTTCGCCTCTAGCTCTCTTCCGCAATAAACGCCTCATACGCCGCGGCGTCCAGCAACGAATCAACTTCTCCCGGGTTCGAAAGCTCAACCTTGATAATCCAGGTATCGTGCGCGGCGGCGTTGATCTTGTCGGGCTCGGTCTTCAGCGTCTCGTTCACCTCGGTCACCGTGCCGGAGACTGGCGAATAGAGGTCGCTCACCGCCTTCACGCTCTCAACCGAACCAAAGGTGGCGCCGGCGGCCACCGTGTCCCCAACCTTTGGCGCGTCAACATACACAATGTCGCCCAGCGAGTTCTGCGCGTAATCGGTAATGCCGATGGCGCCAATGGACCCCTCAACCGAGATCCACTCATGCTCGCGGGTATAGCGGTAGTTCGTGGGATAAGGCATGTCTGATTACACCTCGATGAACCTGTTTGCTGCTCGAAGGAGTAGTGTACGGCGTTGGGCAGGGGGAAGAAAACCTGTGGATTGTGGGCTGGAAATTCCTGGTTCAAGCGGCGAAGTTCCGCACCCGCGCGGCAGCCGGCAAAAACTCAGGCCCAAACACAAAGGGCGCCTGCCGAATCGCGGCAAGCGCCCTGACTTCCGATTCGAAGAAACCTAGACGAAGTGCCCTGACTGCTGCTCGCGCAGGTGCTCCATCTGGTCCTGCATCTCCTGCTTCCATTGCTCCATCTGCTGGCGGAACTGTTCCATCTGCTTGGGATCGATCTTGAACTGGTCGGCGTCAAAGTCCTTCTTCAGTTGATCCATCTGCTGCCGGAACTGATCCATCTGCTTCTGGTCCATCTGGAACTGCTGTTTGAACTGGTCGGCGTTGAAGCCCTTCTTGAACTGCTCCATCTGCTGTTGCAGTTCCTGCATCTGCTTGGGATCGACCTTGAACTGCTCCATCTGCTGTTGCAGTTCCTGCATCTGCTTCGGATCGACCTTGAACAGGTCGCCGTTAATCTGCTGGCCAAATTGCTGGGCTTGGTGTGCCATCTGCTCGGCCTCTTTGCGCAGTGCCTCGGCCTGCTGCTCACTCAGTCCCTGTACCTGGCTTTCGATCTGATTGCCCAGCGCGTCAGCCTGGCTCTCAAGCTGTTTCTGCATCTCCTCATTAGCCTGAGTCTGGGCCTGCACCTGCCCATCAATCTGCGCCTGAGCCTGCTCCGCAGTGGCATCGGCCAGCGCCTCCAGCGCCTCTGGCGTCACCAGGTCATTCTCCGCAATCAGGGCCGGGTCGCTGTCGCCAAAAATGTCCAGCCATTCCAGTTCGCTGCGCCGCTTCGAATCCACCTGCAGGCTAAGCGTCTGCTGCTTCTTTTCGCGCAGAATTGTTACCTGCACCTGCTTGCCCACGTTCGAGCGAAGCGCCCGTTCCCAGTCGGCCGCTGTGTTGATGGGGTCGGCGCCGACTTTCAAGATCACATCCAGTGCGCGCAGCCCCGCTTTGGCCGCCTCGCTCTTGCGCTCCACCTGCTTCACCATCAGCCCGCCGTCTACGCCCAGGGCCTCAGCCATCTGTGCGGTCAGCGGCTCCACTAATGCGCCCACCTTCAGGCTCGAACCGAAAAACGGCACGTGGAATCCGGGAGGCGCGGCAACGTCGCCGTTGGCGCCCAGGAACCCGGTTCCCGACGCCGGCGAAATCAGGTCGCCGTCCTCCTTGTCCATCTTGCGCCAAATGTCGCGTTCCATGACCGCGCGATCGGCCAGTTCAACCGCGAGCGTCTGGATGTTTCCGTCGCGGCTGATCTCCAGGCTCACCTTGCGCCCCGCGGGAATCTCGTGCAGCATCCGCTTGAGCTGCTCCGCGCCTTCAACGGTCTGGCCATTGATTGAGATCACCACGTCGTTCACTTTCAAGCCGATCTTTCCGGCCGGCGCGTCGTGGTCAATCAGCGTTATCACCGCGCCGCGAACATCCTTGAGCTTTAGCTGCTGGGCTTTGTCCTGGTCCACGTCGTCAATCTCCACGCCCAGGTATCCCTGCGACACGTGCGTGAGCGACGGAAATGGATTGGCAAAGAAGCCCATCACGCTTCTGGCCTGCGCATCGATTGCGCGCGGCGCCCCGATCAGGCACAGCGCTGCGACGGCCAGCGTGATTGGACCCCCAATATTAAGACTCCGGTACGGCCTCAAAATGTGTTTCATTGTTCTTCTCTCCGAATGTTCTTCGCTCCGGTCCGGGCTCTTTGGTTGGCCCGTGGCCGGCTTACGTGTTATTGAACCTCTGAAACCCGGCGCAAAACCTGCCGGGAGTCATTGCGAATCTGAGGATTGTCATCGGTGGTTGACACCGAATAAAGAACCTGGCGCACGCTGGTGTCGGCCTCAACTGGCTCAAGCAGACTGATGGCCGCGGAGCGGATGCGAGGATCGTTATCGTTCATAACCGACTCGAGAACCGCGTCACGGACGCGAATGTCCTCTGAAACGTAGGGCTGCAGCCCTTCCAGCGCCTTCTGGCGCACGGCAGCGCTTTTGTCGTTGCGCAGCACATACATCAAAGCGTCGCGAATGCCTGAAGGCTGGCAACTGTGCCCGGCCTTGCACTCGGCCGCAAGCAGGTCCACTGAGTCGTCGCGAACCCCGGGGTTGCTGGCATTCTCTGTGGCCAGCATCAGCAACTGGCGAATCTGCGGGTCATCGAGCGAGCCCTCAATCTGCCTCGGCACAACCTGGTTGTAGCTCACGTTCACGATTTCGCTGTTGGGCTGCCGCACAATCCCTGACACGCTGGCTACGTTGGCCAATGCCGGCATCGCCGCATCCGTTTTGGATGGGCCCGCTGCCGCTGCGGCATGAGCAACGCGGCTCTGGGTGTACTCGTAGCTGCCCAGGCTCCCCGCGCCCGCGCCAATCACCAGCAGCAATACCGCCGCCACTGGCGCGCTCTGCAGCCGCGCAAAGTTGTTCCAGGCCAATGTGCTCCAGCGCTCGTACCAGCGTTTCGGAGGCAGACTGTCGAGTGCCTCGTCGAGCTTCAGCCTCGCCCGCGCAACCAGGTTCGGAGCCGGCTCCTGCACCGGACTGGCGTCCATCAGCACCTTCAGCGCAAGCACTTGCTCGCAATCGCTCTGGCACTCCGGGCACGCCGACACATGGCGCTCCAGCTCGTGGGCCTGCTCATCCGACAGCTCCTGGTAGGCTGCCGCCACGATTCGCTCCTTTGCCACTTCGCAATTCATAAGTACGTCCTTCCAGCCTCAAAAACAGCTATCAGCCATTAGCTATTAGCCGTTAGCTCGTTCTTCATCTGTCCGAGCTTGTCAGTCTTTCATCGGGCCCTTTCCTTAACAAAAGGGTCCCGTTTACTAAAAACCAGCTAACAGCTAACAGCTAACAGCTAACAGCTAACAGCTAACAGCTAAAAGCTAATAGCTGTTCTTACCGCATCTCCGCCAACTGAACCCTTAACTTCTTCGTCGCCCTGAAGAGCGTATTCTTGGCCGTCTCCTCAGTCGTGTTCAACATCTCTCCAATCGTGCGCAGGCGGAGACCCTGGTAATGCTTCAGCTCAAAAACCATCCGCTCCCGCGGCGTCAGCTTCTCAAGCGCGTTCTGAATCTTCTCGCCTAAGACTTTGCGGTCCAATTCCCGCGCCGGATTTGAAAATGACCGGCCGTCCGAAACCGCAGCCAGCAGGTCAACCTCGTCGCCCGAGCGATCCACTACCACGGCGTGATCTTCGCGGCGGGTCTTGCGCCGGCGCAACTGATCGAGGCACAGGTTGGTCACGATCCGGTAGATCCAGGTGTAAAACGAGCACTCAAACCTGAAGTTCCCGATGTACCGGTAGGCCTTCAAAAACGCCTCCTGGTAAATGTCCTCGGCGTCGTGCTCGCTGCCGGTCAAATGCAGCGCCAGCCGCAGCACCTGGTGCTCGTACTGGCGGACCAGCGCGTCGAATGCCGTGCGCGAACCCGACTGCGCCTCGCGGATGAGGTCCATCTCGTTCTGCCGGGCCAGCAGGCGCTCCGCGGCACCCGCCGCGCCATCGCGACCGGCGTCGCCGGAGTTAGCACCGCCCATTGCCCTCGTCGCAGCCATTCCTCGAAAGGATTGTACCCTTCCGCTGGCCGCCCAAGCCAAACCGCGCTGCGCGGTTATCGCCGCTAAACTCGCCGCGTCTGCTTCCATTCCCATCCCCGTCTCCCCGCTGCGGAGGGTGGATCTATGTGCTTACCGGAATTGACGCGCAATAAACCATTTGGTAACAGGCCCAAACTAAATGCGTTGGTTACCTCCGGAAGGAGTCCTCTAACGGGGCAAGATTAAGGCGGCGGGTCGAGATTAAGGCGGCGAAGCAAGATTAAGGCGGCGTCTATGCGCTGCCTCCTGGAGGGAGGCAAGGAATTTAGCCCAGAACGCAGTCCTGGGGTAGGCAAACAAGAAGGACATCAGCCCCATAGGGGCGACGCGAGCCGGAGCAAGCAGGAGCCTTCACGCCCTCCCTAGCCCCTGTTCCCTATTCCCCTCGTCCCCTCGTTCCCTTGTTCCCTCGTTCCCTCGTTCCCTTGTTCCCTTGTTCCCTCGTTCCCTTGTTCCCTTGTTCCCTCGTTCCCTTGTTCCCTTGTTCTCTCGCCCCCTGCCTTTAAACTGAATCTCAATGACTGGAAACCTGTTCGACGAAACGCCCAGCTCCCCCGCCGCCTGGTTCACCGCCCACTGTGACGGCGGCTCGCGCGGCAACCCCGGCCCTTCCGGCTACGGAGCGGTCATTGAAGATCCCCACGGCCACATCGTCGCCCGCCTCAGCCAGTTCCTCGGCATCCAGACCAACAACTACGCCGAGTACTCGGGCCTGCTCGCGGTTCTCGACTGGGCCCTCCAGAACGGCGCCGGCCGCCTTAAAGTCGTTTCCGATTCCGAGCTGATGGTTAACCAGATGAAGGGCCGCTTCAAGGTCGCCAGCCCCAGCCTGAAGCCATTGTGGGAAGAAGCCAAACGGCGCGCGGCCAAACTGGAGCGCTTCGAAATCACCCACACCCTCCGCGGCGGCAACAAGGAAGCCGACCGCCTGGCCAACGAAGCCATGGACAAGGGAAAACAGGGCACAGGGGTCAGGGGTCAGGGATCAGCGAGCCAGCAAAGAAGCGGAGCTAGCGGAGTCAGCGGAGTTAGCGGAGCTAGTCCCGTTAGCGCCAACGCCTACGAACGGGCGCCCCAGGTCTCGACTTTGAGACCTGGGAAGGATTCATCCCCGAACCCACCCAGGCAAGTCCTCGACGGCTACGTCAAAGACGGCGTCGTCCACCTGCTTAATGGCGAACTGCCCGAAGGCGCCTTCGTAAAGGTGACCAAGGAATAGGGCGAGGTTGCCCCATCCTTCGAGCGTCATTTGCTCCAAGGGTGGGATCGAATCGCACTGCCGCCCGTGCCATACTCAGGCATGCTGTTTCGCCCCGCCAATGTCGAGGATGCAATGGCTGTGGCGCGCGTCCACGTGCGCTCGTGGCAGGCAGCTTATCGCGGGCTGCTCCCGGCCGAATATCTCGAAGCGCTCAAGCCCGAAGACCGCGCCGCCCGCTACGTATTCGAGAACCCCGATACCGCAAAGCCCTGGACCATTGTGGCCGAACATAACGGCCCCATCGCCGGATTCGCAACCACCGCCCCGGCTCGCGACACTGATGCGCAGGACTGCGGCGAACTCTACGCCCTCTATGTCGACCCGGATTACTGGGGCCGCGGAATTGGCGCGGAGCTGATGAAGGCTGCGCGTGCACGGCTGGTTGAGCTTGGGTTTCGGCAGGCGGTTCTATGGGTAATGAAAGGCAACACGCGCGCCGAACGCTTCTACACAATCGATGGCTGGCAGCCCGACGGCCACGAGCGCGCCCAGGTTGTGTGGGGAATCGCGGCTAATGAGCTGCGCTACCGGCGGCAGCTCTAGGCCCGCCTAGAAAAGCATGGGGTTGTTCGAATATTCTTCGAAGCGAAACACACCAGCCTTGAGATATTCTTCCACTGCCTCCCCTGCGATCCAGCGACGATCAAGCTGCTCAGCGACGGCTCCAGCGGTGAGAGAGCCTGCGAATGGATCGAGGACCAAATCATTTGGCTCAGTAAGAAGTTTGATAAAGAACTTGGGCAAGAGGGCTGGAAAACGGGCCGGATGGATCTTTATTCCCTCTTCTTTGCACCGCCTTGTGTATTGATCGTTGGCCGAATTATTGCCCATTTTCATCATGCTTTCAGGGATGTCGAATTCGGACTCCGTTACATTTGGCGGAATTGAGCCACCTGCGTCGATTTTGTCGAATGATTCTCTTATTACATGTCCCGACGGCCGAGTAGTGCCACGAACACCATTTCTGTTTAATCGGATCATATCCTCGCTGTATTCTTTGAGGACGTTAAGGTTCGACGCTTTTGGATACGGTGTTTTCGAGAGCCACCAAACATATTCAACGGAGTCGCGAATTCGAATTCTGCGAACTGTCACCCATTCGGCGGGGACCGGCATTTTCGCGGGGTTATACCAGAAGCACTCTTGCGCTAAGTGAAGGCCCACCTCCTCAACCAACGCGATTAGCAGCTTGAAATGATAAACGGACCGAGTGGGCGTGCCCTTGTTGTAGCTGCCTCCTATGTTCAGCACGAAGCTTCCGTCGTCAGTAAGAACGCGCTGAATCTCTTTTGCAAACGGCAGAAACCAATTTACATATCGGTCTTTGTGCTCGTTGCCGTATGCTTTCTTAAAATGCAAAGCGTAGGGTGGTGAGGTGACCACGAGGTTGATGCTCGACGACGGGAGTGCCTGGAGCATTTCCAACGAATCACCGCAATAGGCGGCCCCTAATCGGGAAGAAAAATAGGGAGCCCTAGCGATCAACCGAGCTGGATGATCAAGAGAGAAGCTGGGAGAAGGCCCTCCAGCGACCTGGAGCGCGCTCTCCACGCTGTCGCGTTCGAATTGCGGTTTGGTCGACACTGTTGTTGCCATAATACGGTGTTCCTTAAGAGAAAGGTAACAGAATTAGGTTTACATTGTCAACCATTTTTCAGAACGGGAATGATTGGGTCTCTCAGGCGGAAGCGGCTCGAATTCGCGGCGTTTCCAGGCAGGCCATTTCTCGACTGATCAAGAAAGGAAGACTCCGAGTATTCAAAATCGCAGGGAAAGTATTGCTGAGTCGAATCGAAATCGAAACCTTCGTACCGGAGCCGCCAGGACGACGACCAAATGAGCGAACCAATCGAAGCAATCCGCAAACTCATTAACGAATGTTCTGACGAACAGCGTACGGCGTTGAAGCTTTATCTGCGGACACTTGTACCCCATCCTCTTGAACGAGAGTGGGGTATAGACGCTGACACGATCCTTAGCGCCATCAGCAGATCATCCGATCTGACAAAGCGCGGTGTACGCGGCATCATCGCTGAAGCTATTTTTGTAAATGAGGTTATGCCAACAGTTGAAGACTCCGGATGGCTTCCGGCTGAGCTTATCGGCGATCACCCTTACGATGCACTATTGAGGAAGGGCGAAGTTACCGCTCGAATTCAAGTGAAACTCCAGCGGCTCGAAGTAGGGATACCCAAACTTTACTATCCCAACCACTACGAGAAAGGATCCCTCTTCGTTGTCGAAGTGCAGAAGACGCGAACAGGAGAAAAGACCTCCAAGAAGATTGTGGTAGGGCCAGGAACGACGACAGCTACGGTAGAACCGATTGTACAGAATACAAGGCCGTACAGCTTTGGCGACTTCGACATTCTTGCCGTGAACATGCACCCTTCATCTGCAAATTGGAGAGACTTTCGCTATACCGTCGCCTCATGGTTACTGCCGCGTCCCGGGAACACCACCTTAGTCGAAATCTTCCAGCCGGTAGCTGCGATTCCAAACGAGGTTTGGACCGAAGACCTGGGCACCTGTCTTAGCTGGTATGAAAGCGCAAAGCAACTCCGCGTCCTAACCGAATTACTCCACGTTAAGAGAATCACGGAAAAGACCCCCAAGAAACCTGCTCGCCAGAAGAAGCTCAAATGGCCAAAATCTTGAGTTGTCAACACCTCTTCCTGCATCTCTCCCCACAAGACCAACATTCCACAAGACTTAGTTCGCGCCCCCGCTTGCCTGTTAATTCTGCTGCCGTTCTATCCTGAACTTTGGAGCCGGTCTCTAGAGACCGGCTCCTGGGGCACTCTGAACCTAACTGCCTGAAAACAATAGATATATCGGCCAAGTCTACACCCTATCGCGTTGAAAACAATAGACTTTGAAACTTTTGGCAGCCCCCCTCCCAGGGCATGCTGGGGGGAGGGGGGTACGTTCTTGCCGGTCGCAGACCTGCCTCGGTTCGAGACCGGCGCAGCCTGCGCCAAAGTTAATAGCAGACTCTAAGCCTTCCGCCCCAACTCATTCCGCCAGACGTGGTTTTCCTTCTCTAGCAGGCGGTCGGAGCATTCGGGGCCCCACGTGCCGGCAAAGTAGTTGGGAAAGACCTCAGGCTTCTTCGCCGCCCAGGCCTGCAGAATCGGCGTATACAGCGACCAGTTGGTCTCAACGCCGTCGCGGTGCGAGAAGAGAGTCTGGTCGCCGAGCATTGCGTCGAGCAGCAGCCGCTCGTAGCCATTGGCGCTCGATTTGCCGAATGCGGATTCGTAGTCGAAGTCCATGTACACCGGGCACACCGACATCTGCGAGCTGGTGGGCACCTTGGCGCCGAAGCGCAGCGCAATGCCCTCGTCGGGCTGGATGCGGATGGAGAGCAGGTTGGGCTGAATCTCCTGGCACGGGCCGCTCGACTGCATGCGGTTAAAGATCAACAGCGGCGGCTGCTTGAACTGGATGGTAATTTCCGTGGCCCGCTTGCGCATGCGCTTGCCGGCGCGCAGATAAAATGGCACGCCCGCCCAGCGCCAGTTCTCAACCTGCAGCTTGAGCGCGGCATAAGTTTCGGTGCCCGACTCGGTATTCACGCGGTCCTCGTCGCGATACCCGATCACGTGCTCGCCTTTAACGATGCCTGGTCCGTACTGTCCGCGCACCGCATTCAAAATCGGAATCGGCGGAATGGCCTGCCACACCTTCAGCTTCTCGCGGCGCACGCTCTCCGACTCAAAGCTCGACGGCGGCTCGAGAGCAACCAAAGACAGCAGCTCCATCATGTGGTTCTGCACCACATCGCGAAGCGCTCCGGCCTTCTCGTAAAACGGTCCGCGGCCCTCAACGCCAAGGGTCTCGGCCACTGTGATCTGCACGTGGTCAATGTAGTTGCGGTTCCATACCGGCTCAAAGATGCCGTTGGCGAAGCGGAAGACCAAAAGGTTCTGCACCGTCTCCTTGCCCAGGTAGTGGTCGATGCGGAAGACCTGGCTCTCATGGAAGACCGCGTTCACTTTGTGATTAAGATCGCGGGCCGAGTCCAGGTCGTGACCGAAGGGTTTCTCGATCACAATATCGGTCAGCCCCTGTTCCGGATGCGCCATGCCCTGTGCGCCCAGATTGTCGATGATGCCGGCAAAAAATTCAGGCGCGGTGGCCAGATAGAACAGCCGGTTGCCCCCGATGTTCTTCTCCTTGTCGATGCGGTCGAGTTCGGCTTTCAGGCCGGCGTAGCTCGCCGGGTCGTCGAAATTCAGCGCGAAGTAGCTGATGTGCTTCACAAAGTCGTCAAGCACCGGATCGGACTCGTCGGCCCCGCCAAATTCAACGATGCCTTCCTTCATGTCGGCCGCGAACTCTTCGCCCAGGGGCCGGCGCGCCACGCCCACAATCGCAAAGTTTTCCGGCAGCAGCTTGTTCTGGCGCAGATGGAAAAGTGCAGGAAAGAGCTTGCGCTTGGTCAGGTCGCCTGAAGCGCCGAAGATTACCAGGATGCCGGGGTCGGGTATGCGTTCGCCGCCCTTTTGAACCTGCGAAAGATCCTCGGGCCGCACCTTCATCTGAATCGTCGCCATGAAAAACCCTCCGTTAGCTTCTAGCCGCTAGCTTCTAGCCGCTAGCTTCTAGCTTCCAGTCCCTAGCTTCATCCGGCAATTGCAAAACCTCTCGCTCAAGAAGAGATTCCTCGAAACCCCGCGGCCGTTGCTTCATCCCTTAGCTGATGATTCGCGGTCAGCCGACAAACGAGCTAGGAGCTAGAAGCTAGTAGCTAAAAGCTGCTCTTAGCCTTTCTTCACCGCATGGCCGCCGAACTCGTTGCGCATGATGGCCAGCATGCGGTCGGTAAAGTTGTTATCCTCGCGCGAGCGTATGCGCCGCATCAGCGACTCGGTGATGATGGGCGCGGATACATTCAGATCGATCGCCTCGATCACCGTCCAGCGTCCCTCGCCGGAGTCTTCGACGAATGCTTCAAGCCCTTCGAGCGTGGGATTCTTGGCCAGCGCATCCGCGGTAAGGTCGAGCAGCCAGCTCCGCACCACGCTGCCGTAGCGCCATATCTGTGCAATCTGCGGCAGGTCGAGGTGGAAATCCTCTTTCTTTTCCATGATCGTAAAGCCCTCGGCGTAGGCCTGCATCATGCCGTACTCAATGCCGTTGTGAATCATCTTCACAAAGTGGCCTGAGCCGGCCGGGCCAACGTGACCCCAGCCTTTATCGGCCGCGGGCGCCAGCGTTTCAAGGATGGGGCGCAGGTATTCCACCGTCTCGTTGTCGCCGCCAACCATCATGCTGTAGCCCTCTTTCAGGCCCCACACGCCGCCCGACGTGCCTACGTCTACAAATTGAAATCCCTTGGCGGTGATTTCCTTGTAGTGGCGCATGGAGTCTTTGTAGTTCGAGTTGCCGCCATCAATCAGAATGTCTCCTGGATTCAGCAGCGGCTCGAGCTTGGCAATGGTGTCGTCCACCGGCTTGCCCTGCGGCACCATGATCCAGATGGCCTTGCGCCCATGCAGGTTTTTCGCAAGGTCTTCAAGAGACGAAACGCCTACGTTGCCTGAAGCGGTGAGTTTTGCAACCGCTTCGGCGTTGAAGTCGAAGCCGACAACCTGGTGGCCCCCCAGTCGCAGCCGCTCCGCCATGAAGCCGCCCATCTTGCCAAGTCCAATAAGTCCGAGTTGCATGTGACCTCCGTTTAGCTACTAGCTTCTAGCTGCTAGCTCCTAGCTTGTTTCTCGCGCAGCCAGATTGCTCGCGAGCTCTTCGGGGAAAATCTCATATCTCTGATGCCGGCACAACCAAGCAATTTGTCTCTTCAAACAAATGTCTTTGCGCCGTCCCTACGGGACTCCGGAATCATATGCGCTTGCCCTTCCCCACGCTGAAGCGCGGGGCTAACATCCACTGCGCCCACGGCGCGCTTAGCTGTTATTACATTTGCAGTCCTCAACAAAAACCAAAGGCCGATAGCTGATTGCTGTTCTTACAACGCTCCCAAACCCTTCAGTTATTCTGGCCCGGGCCGCCCAGCATCCTCAAGCTAGCAGCGAGTAGCTGCTTTACAACACTCCCAACCCCTTCAGCGTATCCCGCAACTGCGTCTCACCTTCAAACCTGATGCCCCTCATGCCCGCCTTCACTGCGCCGTCCACGTTTTCCTGCCGGTCGTCGATAAACAGAATCCGCTCCGCCGGGACCCCAAGAATGTCGATCGCGCGGCGGTAAATCTCTACGTGTGGTTTGCGCAGGCCAACGTAGCAGGAACTGAATGCCACTTTGAAGTACTGACGCAGGCCGAAGGTTGCGAAACGGTAGTCGTTAGTCTCGCGCGCTTCGTTGTTCAGGCAGCCGACCATACAGCACTTTGATGCGGCCAGTTCCGCCAGGATTCCGAGCGCCCCATTGGGCAGAATCTTTGACTGCGCCAGGATGAAGGCGAAAAACTCGTCCCGGGAAAACGTCCGCGGCTCGTTGAAGACGGTCGCATCAAGATAAGCATCGCGTGTAATCTCGCCCTTCTCCCACGCATCGACCACTGTGGCGTGTCGCGCCTCGAACGACGCCGCATCCAGGCCGAACTTGGCAACGGCAGCCGCGCGCTCCCCATGGTCCCAGCCGTTGGTCAGCAGGACCCCGCCTACATCGAAAAGGATCACATCAAAAGGAGGCATATGGAGAGCAAGTCAGCGAGTTCCCGCCTTATCGGATTCCTGAATCAACCAACGTTTTGAAAGGGCACGGCTTCAGCCGTGCCGCAAATACGAGCAAATTAGCCGGGGCTTTAGCCCTTGAGGGATGTGTTTCGAAATCAGCGTGATCAAATTCGAGGGGGAACTCAAATCTGCTACAAGACACAATCAGAAACCGGTTGCGTTTCGTTTTGATGAATGCGCTCCAGGGGAAACTGAAGCGCACGAGTTATGCGGGACTGTTCGATCCTTCTCCGCAATGGTACTTGGCCTCAATTGCCATCACTTTATTAAAGCGCCGGGTAAAGCGCGGTTCGTTTGAAATGAATTTGGCCCCGATAAATGCGTCGGCGAGTTCGTTGGCGAGGGCGGTGCCGATCACGCGCGCACCGAAAACGATGACGTTCATGTCGTCGTGCTCCACGCCCTGGTGAGCGGAGTATGTGTCGTGGCACATTCCTGCGCGAATGCCGGGAATCTTGTTGGCCGCAACGCACACGCCCACGCCCGACCCGCAGATCAGAATGCCGCGCTTGGCCACGCCTTGCTTGATCGCGTCGCCCACCTTCTCGGCAAAGTCGGGATAGTCGTCGGGCTGATCGCCGGTATACGCGCCCAGGTCCACAACCTCATGCCCGGCGTTGGTCAGATACTCGCGAACCTCCTCTTTCAGAGGAAACCCGGCATGATCTGCACTGATAACGAGTTTCATGGTGCTCCTTTGGAGCAAGCCGCCAGCTTCTAGCTTCTAGCTCCTAACTTCGCTGTGCGGGATCGGCTGCTTGAACTGCGCTTGAAAAGCTAGTGGCTAGTAGCTAGCGGCTAGAGGCTGCTTTACTTGACCAGCTTCTTCGCATGCGCCGCCACATTCTCCCCGCTGAATCCGAGTTTTTCCATCACGATCGGTCCCGGCGCCGATGCGCCAAAGCGCTCCAGGCCGATTACGTCGCCCTCCAGGCCAACATACTTCCACCAGCCCAGCGGCGCTCCCGCTTCAACCGCCAGCTTGGGCACGCCCGCAGTCAACACGCTGGCCTTGTACCCGGTTGTTTGCTCGTCGAAAATTTTCCAACTGGGCATTGAAACCACGCGAACCGCGATGCCTTCGGCTTCGAGCAACTTCTTCGCGTCCATGCAGGTCCACACTTCTGAGCCGGTGCCGATCAGAATCACCTTCGGGTTCTCCGCATCGGCCAGCACGTATGCGCCCTTGCTCGTGCCGCCCAATACATCAACTTTGGATGCATCGATCACCGGCAGGTTCTGGCGGCTCAATGCAAAAAAGCTCGGACCGGTACGCTCGAGTGCAATGCGCCAGCAGGCCGCGGTTTCATTGGCGTCCGCAGGCCTGAAGTCGATGAGCCCCGGCACCGCGCGCAGCATCATCAGTTGTTCGATCGGCTGGTGCGTCGGTCCGTCTTCACCCAGCCCGATGGAATCGTGCGTGAACACAAACAGCGAATGAATCTGCATGAGCGCGGCCAGCCTGATAGCCGGCTTGCAGTAGTCGGCAAAGCAGAAGAAGGTTGAGCCGAACGGCACCAGCCCGCCGTGAGCCGCCATGCCGTTCACCGCGGCGCACATGCCAAACTCGCGCACGCCGAAAAATACGTTGCGGCCGGCCGGATCGACGTGAAAGTTTGCGCCCGGCTTGAAGATGGTCTTGGTGGAACTGGTCAGGTCAGCCGCGCCTCCAAACAACTCGGGCACAACCTCAGCAACCTTATTCATCACCTCGCCACCGGCATTGCGCGTGGCAACCGGCTTGTCAGCCGGGTAGCTGGGGATGGCTTTCTCCCATCCCGCCTTGCGCTTGCCGCTCTGCGTGCGAGTGAACTCAGCCGCCAGCTCCGGAAAATCTTTCGCGTAGCCGTCGAACAGCTTCTTCCAATCGGCTTCCAGACCGGCTCCGCGATCGACGGCCTGGCGCCAGTTCTTCAGCGCGTCATCAGGCACGTAAAAGCTCTGGTCCTCAGGAAAGCCGAAAAACTTCTTGGTGGCGGCTACGGCTTCTGCGCCAAGTGCCTCGCCGTGCACCTTGTTGGTGCCGGCCTTGGGACTGCCGTAGCCAATCACTGTGCGCACCGCGATTAACGAGGGCTTGTACGTTTCAGCCTTTGCCACCGCAATGGCGGCTTCGATCGCTGCCAGGTTGTTGCCGTCTTCAACAATCTGCACATGCCAGTTGTAGGCGTCGAAGCGCTTCAAAACATCTTCGGTGTAGCTCAGCTCGGTGGGTCCGTCAAGCGAGATCAGGTTGTCGTCGTAAAGCAGAATCAGCTTGCCCAGGCCCAGCGTGCCCGCCAGCGAAGCAGCTTCGTGTGAAACGCCTTCCATCAGGTCGCCGTCGCCGCACAACGCGTAGGTATAGTGGTTCACAACCTCGTAGCCGGGCTTGTTGTAAATGGCGGCCAGGTGCTTCTCGGCGATGGCCATACCCACCGCCATGCCCACGCCCTGCCCCAGCGGGCCGGTGGTCACTTCAACGCCTTCGGTATCGCCGTACTCAGGGTGCCCGGGCGTTTTCGAGTGCCATTGGCGAAAGCTCTTCAGATCGTCGAGCGAAACGTTGTAGCCGGAAAGAAACAGCGAACCGTAGAGCAGCGCCGACGCGTGGCCATTCGACAGTACAAAGCGATCGCGGTCGGCCCACTTCCAGTTCTTCGGGTTGTGCTTCATCAGCTTGTGGTAAAGCAGGTAGGCAATGGGCGCGCAGCCCAGCGGAGCGCCGGGGTGGCCACTGTTGGCTTTTTCAACGGCGTCCACGGCGAGCAGACGCAACGTGTCGATTGAAAGCTGATCGAGTGAGAGTGATGCAATGCTGGAACTCATAATGGCTTTTTGAAACTCGTCCTTTCGGTTGCTGCGCGATGCGCAATCAGGAAACGCAATCAGGAAAAATCCAATCCGGCATGGCCTTCAGTGCCTTATGTAACGGCGTCAATCTTGACCTTCACATTGTATCCAAGCCAAGTATCCCCCTCAGGCCAATGCAGCGTCCATTCAAGCTCTGTTGTACCGGCCGCGGGCGCAATGTCTGCGCTGAAGCCGGCACTCCCGAGGCCGCGACTGTCGGTTGTTTGCTTGGTCTGCCAGTTGTTAGATGTCCACAATACCTCAAAATGCCTCTCGTCCAGGATGCGTAATGTCCGGCCCACATCCATGCTCTGGATAGGCCGGTGCCGGGTGTAGATTTCGAGGCCGTGATTGGTCCGGCGGGGGCTCTCGGAGTTCGAATAGCGATCGTAGACGGTATCGATGCGGTCAAACACCTTGCCGTCCACCGCCGAGCGCAGCAGCTTCAAGTACTCCGCGTGGGCCCATACCAGCGGAACCGCTGAACCAGCCGGCTTGCCAAACTTCAGATGGCGGTCAGGCCGGTCGGCCTCGTCCCATACCTGCTCGGGCATCATCTGACCGCTGGTTGCTAACCACTCGTAGGTCACGATCAACGACTCAATGTCGTTGCCGGCGGCAAGTTCATAGTGAGCGCGCTCGCCACCCAGGAGCGGCCACACCCGTCCCTGTCCCCAGCCCATGAACGGGCCGCCGTCGGGCCGTTGGCCGTAGCCGTCGTTGTTGTAGCGCAGCCAGCCGACACCCTTCGGTAATTCGCGCTTCAAAACGGCATCCACCACTAACAGCGAGTCCATGATCAGCCGGTCATCTGCCCGGCGAACTCCATAGCGAACCAGCTCCAGGAATCCGGCATCGATGATCTCCCGCGCCTGGAACTCATAGCGCGTGCCTGGCGGCCGATTGGCCAGCCGGATGGTCTCGGTGCCGCAGGCCTCGTGGGCATAAGCTTCGCCGCACTCCGGCGGCCGAATGCGCATGTAGTGCCGCTTCACCCCGGGAAGCAGAACGCCATTTTTGGTTACCGTCCAGTCTTCAAGATGGCCCTCGATCCAGTCGGCAAACTCCTCAAGAAACACTCCCAGCTCGGCGGAATCGTGGGCGCGGGCCATCTCGGCTGCACAAATCAACCCGCTGATTACCGCCGCAAGCGTCGATGGCGAATAGCCGGCATTCTCTTCCCAGCGCTCCTGGTGGGTAATCGGCGCCTGTCGCACCAGACAACCGGCAGCGCGCTCCACAAACGGAAATATCTCCAGGTTGCCAAGGGCGTTGGCCTTCCACAGCCGCCACGCCAGAATAATGGGGAACGCGACTTCGTCGAGTTGTTTGCCGCCCCAGTAAGGTGTGCCGTCAATCCAGAAGTTCTGGGCAAAGCCGCCGTCGATCTGCTGGGTACAGGCCAGGTACACCAGCGCGCGCCGGGCCGTCTCAGCGCGTCCGCAAGCCAGCAGCGCCGTGGCGGTCTGAACCATGTCACGCGTCCACACCAGGTGGTAACCGCCCAGGTCATCGTCGCCTTTTGCCTGGCCCCACGGTATCGACAGCGACGCAACAAATGCTCCGCTGTACGTCTTGTCCTCGTGGGCCAGCAGCACGTTGTGGCTGGCGCGCATCAGTTTGCCGCCATCCTTCGCTTTGGCTGCCAGCCACTCCGGGTTGGCCGCGCGTTGCCACTGCTCAATGAATCGCTTGCGTATCTCCGCGTAAGGAGCCGCCAGAGCCCCCAGCGTTTTTTGCGCGGCCGTGTGATTGCCGGCGCCAACGCCGATGGCCACCGTAAATTCGTAGGCCGCAATTCTATTTGCGCGTTCAGTCAGTTCCGCGGGAACTTGGCCAGTCTGCATAGCGTGGTCGGGAGCGTCGCAGCCGGCAAGGTTGACCTGGCCCATCACGGCCACATTGCCGTTGGTGGCCGTGCCAAATTCCCAATCCATCTTGAAATCCTGCATCAGGTCGCGCCAGCCGTCGCTCACGCCTGCAAAGCCGCAGCTCACATGCGAGAACCCGCAACTGGCGGCCATCACCAGCGACCACCCATCCTTCCACGCCAGCAGAACCTTGCGTCCGGCCAGATCCACAGCCCAGGCCGAGTTGCCTGCTCCGCCGCCATTCAGGTGCGGCGCCAGCAGGGCGAATACCTTCAGCCGCGGCAGCAGCTCGGCATGCCCTTCAAGCCGAATGCGCTGCAGCACCACCGAATGGTGCGGATCGCAGATGATCTCCTTGATCAGCGCATATCGGCCTTCGGGGTCGCGATTGATATACCGCACACCAAGCGCCTCAGTGTTGATGTACTCGAACTCCGAAATCAGATCGCGCTTTTCCTCGTGGGCAAACGTCTCGCCATCGGTCACCAGGAACTCCATGTCGCGCACCTGGGGGCGGTCGATGGTGGGGTGGTAGATTTCGTTCAGAATGCCGTGCGAGCAGGTGAACCAGATCCGGCTCGACGCCGCGTAGGCCGTGCCCACCGCGTCCTTAACGCTCGAGGTCCAGCGCGGTTGCATGCCGGGCCCGCCGAATGCCTCGCCCTGCTGGGTCAGGCATCTGTACAAAGGTTGTTCGCTCATAGGGTCGGATTACTGGTGAAACGGGGAAACCGGGCCGAATGCTTCCCGCGGACTCGGGTGCCCCAAGTCTCGATTTTTGAGACCTGGGAAAGCACCTGCCCACGCGGTCTTGCTACAACCTACGACGCTTCGCGCCATGGGAAAGATACTATTATCTTTCCCCCACAGGCAAAGATTGAGAATCGATGATTTTTTCGCACCCCGGCTACGGGAGCCGGCATCCAAGACATTGTGTCGTCGCCGACGTAGGATATTGATTTTTAACATCTCTGGCCCGGGTATGGGCCTACCCCCAACCCTTACAATCTGATCGGAGGAGATTTCCCCATATGGCATACGAACTCGCACCGCTCCCTTACGACTACTCCGCCCTTGAGCCGTATATCGATACGGAGACCATGAAGCTGCATCACGACAAGCACCACCAGGCGTACATCAACAATGTGAACGCCGCGCTGGCCAACCACCCCGAACTGGCCGCAAAATCGGTCGACGACCTCATCAAGGACCTGAACGCGATTCCCGAAGACATACGCGGAGTTGTGCGCAACAACGGCGGCGGCCACTCCAACCACACCGCATTCTGGAAGCTGATGGGCCCGGTCGGATCCGCGGGCATTGGCGGCAACCCCACCGGCGCAATCGCCAAGCAGATCGACGCCGACTTCACCAATTTCGAGAGCTTCAAAAAGACCTTCAATGAGACCACAGCCAAGCAGTTCGGTTCAGGCTGGGGCTGGCTGGTGTTCACCGGCGGCAAGCTGAAGGTGATTACCACCCCCAACCAGGATTCGCCGCTGTCGCAGGGCCTCTATCCGATCCTCGGCAACGACGTTTGGGAACACGCCTACTACCTCAAGTACCAGAACCGCCGTCCCGATTACCTGGCCGCCTGGTGGAACGTGGTGAACTGGGAAGAAGTCAACAAGCGCTTCGCCACCGCGAGAGGCTGAGTGCAGCTTCTAGCCCCTAGCTTCTAGCTGGTTTGTGGTTGACGATGGGCGGTGCCTGCGCGCGAAGTTTGCGTGCAAAGCAGCGCCCGTTGTGCTTTTGCGCCGCCGGAATCGGTAGAATTTACGGAGCCGGAATCGGAAGAATTTGTTATGCCGGAATCGGAGGGAGCAGAGGCCTTCAGGCCTCTGCATTGAGCGCCAGAGAACTCAAGGGCTCCAGCCCCGGGCATTTATCGAGCTAAGGTCCAAGAGCTAATAGCTAGAAGCTAGGAGCTAGAAGCTCGGAGCTAATAGCTAAAAGCTGCCTTCCTGCAACCCAATCTCCAAATCCGTGTCTATATATAAGGAATGACTTTCGCACGCAGATTTCTCTGGATTGCCCTGGCTCTCGTCTCCGCCGCCTTTCCTCTAGCCGCCCAGTCCGGCGACTTCGTCGTCGCCCAGAATGGCCATGAGACCGGCACAGCCTCGTTTAATGTCACCTCGACCAAAGACGGCTACGATTCGTCCTCCGTGGTCCGCGTGGCCATGCAGGGCCTGGATTATGCGCTCTCGAAGACCGAGCAATTGACCCCCGGCAACAACCTGGTACATGTTCTGCTGAGCGCCACGGTCAACGGCTCGGCGGTCAACGCGGTCTGCAAGCCGGACGACGCGCAGCTCCTGCTCAACATCTCGGCCAACGGTCGCAGCACCACCACGCGGCTGGAGGCCCACCAGGCCGCGGTCTTCCTTCCCGACTTCGATCCGGGAGCGCTTGAGACGCTGCTTGCCCTAGCAGTGATCCAGAACAATCGCGACCTCTGGGCCATTCTGCCCAAGAACGCCGGATCAATTGAGCCGGTAATCCTGGCAACCTACGCCGATCAGCAGGGAACCCTCGACGGCAAACCGGTCGTCGTCCATCACCTGGTGGCCACCATCGCCGGCGCCAAAACCGATCTCTTCTCCGGGCCCGAGAATCAGCTCCTGCAGGCCGAGTTGCCGCAGCCGGGCTTCGCGCTGGTGCGCAAGGGGTTTGTGCTGACGCCGCCGGCTAAGCCGATTGTGCCGGCGGAGTGATTTTCGGATTGGCGGCCATACGCCCCAATCAAGCTCAAACAAATGTCATGCTGAGCGCAGCGAAGCATCTGCGGTTGCTTTTCCAAACTTCCGAATTGGCGGTCATCCGCTCACGACGGCGAATTCGCTTATTCCCAACCGCTGCCTGACAAAAGATCAGCTTCGTTGATCACGAACTCTGAATTCTCATTCGTCAATTCGTAATGATAAGGTTCGATCGTGATGCGCACGAGGTTCCCACTTGGTTTCGGTATTCTCTCAATCACGTGGCATTCAATGATTCCGGGCTGCGGATACGTGGAATCGATCCAGAGGTCAGCTGCGGTGAACAGCGGTATTTTGTCTATGATCCGATGCAGTTTGGCGTCCGCATCGCGAAACGTAACGGCGACCCACCCCGGCTGGCCTGGGTCCACGAACTCAACAATCTCGACCCGGATGTGCGGCATGTGGCAATTGTATTTGCATTCAAGTCTGTGTCGTCGCCAATTCGGAATTATCGCCAGCTTCAGGTCACGAGAAGCAACCGCGGATCCATCACTGCGGTTCAGGATGACAAGGCAGTGGGGAGGAGACGAAGTGCTTTAGCCGGAATCGCGGTTGGATTGTCTCCAATCCGGGAATTACCCTACAGCAGTGTTGCCAACCGTTAAGCTCTTGCCACCAGAGATACGTGCATTCCGGCGACTTGCTAAGGTCTGTCGAAGCCCTCGCCGAAGCCTTCACTCACTTCCCAAAAAACTCCCCATGCCCGCCATTGGCCCATGGATCGTAGTGCTCCGCAAATTCAGCGCGATGCTGCGTGCTGGGGTGGCTGAACAGCCAGAACTCAATCAACGAGTTCGGATTCGGGTCGTCGAGCCACGCCTTGCCCAGGTCGTTGAACGCAGCCACCGCCGTCTTCTGCGGATCAGCCACAACACCGTGGATCGCTTCCTGACCGAACACATCGGCCTGGTGCTCGAAGTACCTGCTCACCCCGTTGTCCACCGGCTGCAATAGAAACATCGCAACCATTACAGCAAAAATCAGCACCAGGAAACCGGTGCGCGATCCAAGGTCACTGGCGCCCCAACGCTCTCCGCAGCCCTTCACCATCCACGCCGCAAACCGCGCGCAGAACCAGTAGATGAAGAACAGAGACCCCGCCATCAGCACCAGCCCTTTGGGCACATGATGCAGCACGTAATGCCCGCATTCGTGCGCAAAGATGAACAGGATTTCGTCGTTGGGAATGCGGCCGGCCGTCGTGTCCCACACAACAATGCGCTTGGTGGCCCCAATGCCTGTTACATAAGCATTCAGACCGTTGGTCTTCAGGCTGGCCTTCATCAGGTACATACGGCTGGGCGGGATCTCGGTACCGGTACGCGCCACAACCTTTTCGAGATCGGCCACCAGCGCGGGATCGTGCGCCTGCAACGGTTCGAACTTTTCAAAGAGTGGCTCAATGAGCGGTTCCACAAAAAAGACAATCATCAGGATCGGCAGCGTGACCACCCACGCGCCCAGCCAGTAGCGGCGCGGCCATCGGCGCACAATCCAGTTGAAAAGCAGCAGCAGCGGCGTGGTTACGGCGATGGCGAACCCCAGTTCCTTGGCATCGTCGCTGAACCAACCGGTCCACGACTGCACGCTGATCTGGTAGCTGCGCTCAACGTGATGTCCGTAGATGCTCATGGGAAGCCCCGATAGCCAGAGTGCGATAAAGAACGCGGCGAAGAAAAACACTCCCTGCGCCCATCGGTGCGGTGCGATCCGTTTGATCCCGGCCTCAAGCCCGGCTGCGGCGCGCGAGGCCAGCAGCAGCCAGATGAATGCGATCTCCCACAGCGAGCCCAGAATCTCCAGAATGTTCCGGATGCGGCTGAGGGCAATAGCCTTGGCGAGTTTGTCGGGCGGCAGCGAGTAGGCCTGCAGCCCGGCTGGCGCCTGATTCGCCGTGACCTGATCGGCCGTATTTGAAGCCTGCGGCGCTGCCGGCGCCTGCTGGGCCCGGGCAGGCCAATCGTTTACCCCCGCCAGCACCAGCGCAATAAAGCCCACCACCAACCACCGAGCCGAACCCCGCATTGCGAATCTCATCCAGCGCCCTCCACTCATGGCCCAAGTCTGCGACAATCGAGCATAAATGCAAATCGCGGGTTTCTGCCGGCTCATGTTCAAATCATTCCTCGCTCTCACGCAAAAACGCGGCTTCGTTTCCACTTCATTCGTCGCCGCCATTCTCTTCTTGTTGGTTGTAACCAGCCCAGTAGCGCGGGCGCAACAAGCCACGCCGGTCATTCTTGACGCCATGACCCAGGAATTGCAACGCGCCTATTCGCAACTGGGCAAACAGACAACCGGCACTGCGGGCGCCGACAGGCAACTGCCGCCTTACTTTCTCAGTTACGCCGTCAGCGACGCCAGCTATGTAGTCATGCGTGCGCAGTATGGCGCAATTAGTTTAAACAGCGCAAACCGCATGCGCGTCGCCGATGTGCAGGTGCGCGTTGGTGGCCCCGCCCTCGACAATACGCACGGCGACCATCGCGCCTCAGCGGTGAACAGCCTGCAACTGCCCATTGTGGACGATCGCGAGGCCCTGGCTCGGTCGCTTTGGCTGGCCACCAACACCGGCTACGGCAATGCGCTGGATAACTACCTGCGCGTTAAAACCGAAGCCGAGGTAAGAGCGAAGGAAGAAGACACTTCGCCCGACTTCAGCAAAGAAGAGCCCCAGACGCACATCGGCAAGGTTGCGCCGCTGGCTGCCATCGATCGCGCCGCGTGGGAAAAACGCGTGCGGGCGCTCTCCGCCATCTTTCGCGAGTTCCCGGGCGTGTATCAGAACGCGGTAATACTCAGCGTGCAGAATGAGACCGACTACTTTGCGTCGTCTGAGGGGTCGAAGATCGTTACTCCTCACCTGCAGGCGCGGCTGGTGGCGGTCGCGGTTACCCGCGCCGACGACGGAATGGACCTGTTCCGCGACCAGACATTTGAAGCGGAGACCGTCGACGGATTGCCTTCGCAGGATGTAATGGAAGCTGCGATTCGCGAGCTGGGCAAGAGCCTTGAAGCATTGCGCAAGGCGCCGGTCACTGAGCCCTTCAACGGGCCTGCGCTGCTCTCGGGCCGCGCCGCCGCTGTGTTCTTCCACGAAGTATTGGGCCATCGCCTCGAGGGCCAGCGCCAGCGCGGCGACGAAGAAGGTCAGACCTTTACCAAGGACGTGGGCCAGGAAGTTCTGCCCAAATTCCTTTCCGTATCCGACGATCCCACCATGAGCAAATTCGGCAGCACTTGGCTCAGCGGCCGTTACGAATATGACGATGAGGGCGAGAAGGCCCGGCGCGTCGATCTCATTCAGGATGGCGTGCTCAAGACGTTTCTCATGTCGCGCCTGCCCATCGCAAGCTTCAGTTCTTCAAACGGCCACGGCCGCGCCGAAACCGGGCACATACCCACCGGGCGCCAGGGCAACCTGATCGTGACCTCCACCAACATGGAGCCCGAAGCCAAACTCAGGCAGCAGTTGATTGACGAGGCAAAGAAGCAGGGCAAGCCTTACGGGCTTTATTTCGAAGATATCTCCTCAGGATTCGCCGTCACGACGCGCGATTCACCGCAGGCCTTTTCAGTCGTCCCGCTGGTGGTGTGGCGCGTGTACGTTGATGGCCGTCCCGACGAGCTTGTGCGCGGCGTCAGCATTGTGGGTACACCGCTCGCGGCCATGAAAAGCATTCTCGCCACCGGCGACAAAGACGAGGTCTTCAACGGCGAGTGCGGCGCAGAGTCGGGAACCATTCCGGTAAGCGCGGTCGCGCCCGCCATACTGCTCAGCGATCTTGAAACGCAGCGCGAGAAGCAGGGAATTGCAAGGCCGCCGATTCTGTCCAAGCCTGACGTTGACCTTCCGGCGAACAAGGAGTCCCAATGAACCGCATTCTAGCAACGGCACTCTTCGCCGCCTCTCTCGTCATTGCACCGCTCGCATCCGCCCAGCCCACCCGCGCCGATGCCGAAAAAGATCCCGTGCTCAAAGCCATGCTTACTGAGCTTGACCGCAGCATGAGCCAGCTCCAGTTGCAGGGCTTCGCCAAGCCGTTCTTCATCCAGTATCGCGTCGAGAGCATCGACGAATTTGAGACCCGGGCCGAGTTCGGAGCGACCGAGGGTTCTTCGCACACGCGCGAACGGGTTGCGCGCGTCATCGTGCGTGTTGGCGATTACAAAACCGACTCGAGCGGTGGGCGCGGCGACGGCTCAATCCAGTTCACCGCACTCGATGACGACCCCGTCGCCATTCGCTCGGCGCTGTGGATGGCCACCGACGAAGCTTACAAGAGTGCTCTCGCAGCCTACGCGCAAAAACAGGCTGCGCTCAAGCAGGTGCAGACTCCGCCCCAGGCCGACGACTTCAGCCATGAGAAGCCGCTGATATCGCTGACTGCCCCGGCGCAGCTCAACATAGGCGAGCCAGGGTGGGATGAGCGCGTCGCCCGTGCCAGCGGCCTCTACAGGACCGACGCCTCGGTTAAGGCGAGCCAGCACGACGTGCAGTATTGCACTGCCGGGTATCACGCGCGAGCCGTCACTACTTGGCTGGTCACCAGCGAGGGAACTATCGTGCGCAAGTCCGCGACCGAGTACCAGGAATCGTTTCAAGCCGGCACGCAGGCCGACGACGGCATGCATCTCGACCGTTCCTATTCTTCTTCGGGAACCTCTCTCTCCGATCTCGAACCCGAAGATGCATTCAACAAGCATGCCGTTGCAGAAATCGCCTCGCTTGGCGATCTGCGCAAAGCGCCTCTTGTCGACGAGGAGTACCACGGGCCGGTGTTGATGAGCGCCGATGCCGGTACCGACACGTTGCGAGCGCTTCTGGCCGGTTCAGTAACGGCCACGCGTCCCAAGCTGGGTACTGAAGCGCGCACCAATGGACCGCTCGCCTCCAGTTACCAGGCGCGCGTCATGCCTGAGTCCATGAGCGTCGTTGACGATCCCACCCTCAAGACTTTCAATGGCAAGGGCCTGTTGGGCGCATACGATGTTGACGATGAAGGCGTGCCCGCGCAGGCTGTCAATCTGGTAACCGATGGCCGGCTGGTGAGCTACCTCCTCGGCCGCGAGCCGGTCAAGGATTTTCCCGCGTCGAACGGCCACGGGCGCGCGGCGCCTGGCTCCGGACCGCGTCCCTCCATCAGCGTTTTGAAGATTACCGATGCCAATGGCCTGAGCGATGCGGCGCTGAATCAGAAGCTGCTCGATATGGCCAAAGAGCGCGGCCTGGCATCGGTGTACTACGTTGAGACGCTGGCCGGCGCGCGCAATCCGCGCCTGCTTTATCGCGTCACTCCCGACGGCAAGCGCCAGTTGGTGCGGGGAGCGGAAATCGATGACATCGACCTGCGCGCGCTGCGCTCAAGCGTCGACGCGGCGGGCAAAGATCTTTGGGTGGCAAACTCCTTCGGCGACGTGCCGCAAACGGTCATCGCTCCCGCGCTGCTCTTCGACGACGCAACAGTAAAACGCGCCAACGAAAAAAACGACAAGCTCCCGTTCTATCCGCCACCGGAGTGAGAAGTGCAGGGACTAGGGACTGGTTGCATAAATATGCCTGAGGGGGGCGGAACATCCCTCAGGGGCTAAAGCCCAATGTTTTTGCGGCTTTTGCGGCACGGCTGAAGCCGTGCCCTTTCAAAACTACATTTATGCAACCAGTTCTAGGGACTAGGGAGTAGGGACTAGGGACTAGGGAACAGGGACCAGGGAACAGGGCAGCTTAACAACTGTCATCCTGATTGAAATGAGATGTCATCCTGAGCGAAGCGAAGGATCTGCAGTTGTACTTCACGCATTAAACATTTGCACGAAACTCGGCAAGCTATGAGCTAACAGCCAGCAGCTAAAAGCTGTTTCCCGGCCCGCAGGAGTATCCTTCTCCTTCTGAACTTTTCACCTGCGGGGGCCTTCACTGTGATGAAACAGATTCTCATTGGCGTCTTGATTGCAATGCCTCTCGTTGCACTAACCTCAGTCTCAGCGCACGCGGCAAAAATTCCCGTCGCCATCGTCGATGGCCAGAGCGGCGGCGCTTACCACAATTGGAAACTCACCACGCAGGTAATGAAATTGGAGCTTGAAGAAACCGGGCTCTTCGACGTAACGGTGATTACCGCGCCGCAATCGGACGGCGACTTCAGCAATTTCAATCCAAATTTTGCGCAGTACAAGGCCCTGGTAATGAACTACGACGGGCCCGACTGGCCTGCCGGGCTCAAGTCGCAGTTCGAGCAGTATGTGAGCGGCGGCGGCGGCCTGGTGATTGTGCACGCGGCCGACAATTCATTTCCTGGCTGGCCGGCGTACAACCAGATGATCGGCATCGGTGGATGGCGCAACCGCAATGAGAATGCGGGCCCGTACTGGTACTTCAATGATGGAAAACTCGTCTCAGACCCCAAGCCCGGCACGGCCGGCCAGCACGGGCAGCGGTTGCCGTTCCAGGTGACCACGCGCGTTGCCGACCACCCCATCATGCGCGGCCTTCCCCCGGTTTGGATGCACGCGACCGACGAGCTTTACGGCATGTTGCGCGGACCGGGCAAAAACATGACGGTGCTGGCCACTGCGCACTCTGACCTGAAGAACAAAGGCACCGGCCACGACGAGCCGATGATGATGGTGCTCAGCTACGGCAAGGGTCGCATCTTCCACACGCCAATGGGTCACGATGTTTTCGCTTTGAGCTGCGTGGGATTCGCGACGATCTTTCAGCGCGGAACTGAGTGGGCGGCCACAGGCAAGGTCACGCAAAAAGTTCCCGCCGACTTTCCTACTGCGAAGACCGTGAGCTACCGCGTCGACATTGCCGAGATGGATCCCGCGATGCTGAATGGCGCGTCCGAGATTATTCAGAGCGAAACAAAATAGTAGCGGAATCTATCCCCAGAGGAATTTGACCACGCACAAAAATGGGTGCCCCAGGTCTCGCTTTTGAGACCTGGGATAGCCGGACGGGAAACAACAACTCCAAACGGACGTCTCCACACGTTCACTTCGCCCCGCGCTCAATCTCTTCCGCAGCCATCAGCCACGCGCCCACTCCGTACACGTAACTCGACGTCTCGGTGTATGCTCCCGGAGCCGCGCCGACCGGCTGAATGCATCCAAGCCGCCCATCGGAGTAAACGCGGCTCAGCATGCCCGCCCACGCTTTCTCGACAGCAGGCCAGTACGTTGCCCGATCGAGAATGCCCTCATTCACTCCGTACGCAAGCGCGTAAGTAATAAACGCGCTGCCGGAAATTTCGGGAAGCGGATACGAACCCGCATCGAGCAAACCGGGTCGCCACAAACCGTCGGAGCCTTGTATCGAGATCATCTCAGCAGCCATCTCTTTCAGCAGCGCAACATACTTCGGCCGCAGCGGTGAGTCGGCCGGTAACACCTTCAGCACCCGCACAATTCCACCCATCACCCAGCCGTTGCCGCGCGACCAGAAGACTTTCTCGCCGTTTTTCTCATGCTTGCCGAGGAAGGTTGCATCGCGCGAGTAGAGATGCTCCGACCGGTCGTAGAGCAGGTTGGTCGTGATCTGCCACTCGCGGTCCATGTACGTCAGATACTTCGCATCTCCCGTTGCTCTGGCCATATCGGCGAACACCGGCGGAGCCATGAACAGCGCGTCGCACCACCACCACAGCGGCCGTTGCGGATCGGCTGGATCGGGCGCAACCGTCTCGGCGTCCAGCTCCGTACGCATCGCCGCCATCATGCGCGGGTCATTGTGGATGAAGTACTGCTCCAGATACATTTGTCCAACGGCCTGATCGTCGGCATGCGTAGGGCGCGGGCCGGGTTGCCATTCGAGCGCGTCGCCAATCTGCTTCATCGCGCGTTGATATTTGTCCCCGCTCACATCGTGCGGCACAGCCATGAATCCGGCATAGAGCGCGGCCCACGTCCAGTCATATTGTGCAGGCTGTGGCATGCGGCTCAACTGCCAGTCGGCCACCAGTCGCACGGCATTCCTGATATCCCGCTTGTCGAGCTTTGGCGAAAGATGCGCAAGCGGGCCCGGCGTCGGCAGCGAATCTCCCGGAGAAGCTGTTGGCTGTGCAGGCCGCGCAGCTATCTGACCGATGCAGGGAACGCTTCCCAGCAGACACAGGGCAATCGAAACTGCGAATCCAAGACGCTTCAAATTCTCACGCCACCGGCGCGGCAAGCCACCGCCCATCCTCAATAATATAGGCGTGGATCACAGGCCTCGCTGTCTGCAGAAACGTGCGTAGTGGCTCAGTTTGAAGGGTACGGGCTTCAGCCGGTACATAAACCGAACAAAATGTCTGCGGGCTTTTGCCCCTGAGATTGTTTTTTCAAACTGACCCACTACCGAAACGTGCGTCTTTACGCAGTCCCTCTTTGGGGACGCAAAAAGTGAAAGACGACCGAAATCAGCGCGAAGATCAGCAGCAGGTGAATGAAAAAACCCGCGACGTGAAAGATAACAAAGCCGCCGATCCAAGCCGCAAGGAGCACCAAACCCAAAATGAGAAACATGTAACCCTCTTTTCCCGATTCATGCCGAAGTGAAGGCGAATCGAACCCACTGACAATGCTCGAAATGACGCATCCATCGTTATGATGCGGAAGATCGCCTTTGTGCAGCTTTCTGAAAAGATAGCTTTGTTCAGGACCTCTCCGCCTCAGGTCACGGGTTCTCCGCGGATCGCCGCTGGAGGGGAAAATTCACCGCCAGATTTCAGAACCGCATCCGCAAGCCGAACTGAATCTGCCGCTCGCGGAGCAGGTCAGTGCCGTTAATCGAAAGCGGCCGGCCGAACGCTGCAGTGAATGTCCCGGAGTCGGTGGTTGTCTGAGTTCCGCAACCCGGGGTGTCGACAGTCGTGTTGATGGTGTGATAACAAAGCGTGGGAGGCGAGGTAGCACTGCCGGCCTCGATGGAATACCCAGTCGTTTCCAGTTCGGTCACGTTCTGATGGTTGAAGAGGTTGAAGCTCTCGGCCATCAACTCGAGATCGCGCATGTTCCCCAGGTTGAATCGCTTGGCAAGCCGGAGGTCGGCCTTGAACGTGTGCGGATAGCGAAAAGTGTTGCGGCCTACGCCGTATACGCGGTTATCGCCGCCCGAACCATTCATTCCGGGCCCCAGTCCTTCAATTGCGGCGCCCGTGGTTTGATCCACCATCTCGGGCAGCGAGCCCGACGTCCGCATGGTGTACGGCATCCCGCTGCGAAACTCCCCCGTACTCGAAAGCATCCAGCCATTTCCCAGCAGGCCGGCAAAGTTCTTCGTGTTCCACGGCGTCTCGTACATGGCGATCACCGCGGCGGAGTGGCGTACGTCAAGGTCGCTCACTCCGTACTCCTGGTTGAAGTTTGCCGGATCGAGCACATCGCTGCCCGCAACCAGCGTGGTCTCGTTGGAATTCCAATCCATGGCGTGTGCGTAGGTGTAATGCGCGTGCAGGCTCAGCCCCCGGCGGCCGTAACGCGTTATCTTGAACATCGCCGCCTCGTAGGTTGAGTTGGCGCGGCTCATGATCTCGGAGATCTGCTGATAGTTGGGATTCGAGCGGCCGCATTGGCCGGTAACAGGATCGGCACCCGGATCGCCGGCGCACTCCTCAAAAGGCCACGAGGCGTAAAACGGAACAGTAATCTGCGTCGTTTTGATAGGCCCCTTGCCGGTGGGGTCTTCGACAGCGTAGACAATGATTTGGGGATTCACAGTGGAATCGATATTGGTGTCAATCGAAATCGGCAGCCTGCGGCCGAGACTGGCAATCGCCGCAGCCGTCACTTGAATATGGCCGGGTAACGCCTCTTCCATCGAAGCCACTGCCTGGTGAACCTCAGGATTGCGAAAGTTGGACGCGAACTCGACCGCGCCCGGCTTGATGACGCTGGCCGGCTGCCCCTCCAGCACATATGGGAAAGGCGGCGCATCGCTGGTAGAAGTCAGAGGGTTCTTGCCGTCGGTTGGACGGATGAAATAACTCAAGTCGCCTTTGAGCGACCCCGTCTGCGTCAGCGCCGTTTCAAGCGTCGCGTTCTCGGTGCGCCCGTAGTACATGCCGTATCCGAATCGCAGCACCGGCAACCGCGTGTCGCTGTGGCCAATCGCAATGCTGATGCGCGGCCCCCAGTTATTGCCCAGGTCGGGCAGCTTCTGCGTTTGCGGCAGTTTTTGATTGATGGTCAAGGCGATTGGCGGCGGCAGTTGTTCCCGCTCCCAGCGCAGCCCAATGCTCAGCACCATTTGTTTCGCCGGCTGCCACTGCGCGGTCGCATAGCCCGCTATATCTGTAGTGCTCAGGCGCCAGTTGGTCGGCCCCATGGTTTGCGAATAGTAGCTGTAGCATGGCAGCGCGCCCAGGCTGTTCTGCTGCGGATTGCAGTTGTGAGGATTCTGATCGTTGAACAGGTTGGTCAGGCCGAACTTCTCAAATGCCAACGCGTCTGAAATGAAGTTCTGCACCTTGGAATAGTAGTAAGTGCCTGTTTGGTTTCTCAGCAGGCTGGTCGCGTCGGCATTGTGGTCCACCTCGAACCCGGCCTTGAACAGCAGTTTGTTGTGAACCCAATCCACAAGTTCCTGCGCGTGGTAGAGCTTTTCGTCAGGGTAACTGCCCTGGCCAAAGCGCGAGGGATTGCCGATGGTGAAGCCATAACGCGAATCGACTACGATCTGCGGAAGCTGACCCCATGCGTTCCCGCTCATCAAAGTTTGCTCAAAGGCCGATCGCGCATCGGGTTTGGCGGTAAGAATGTCGCGGCCGGCAGAGGCTTGCGTCGTGGACAAAAGATTCGGCGAGAGGTACGCCTCCCATCGCGCCAGCAGCCATTGCTCGCTGGCCCCGCTCGAACCAAAACTGTGGTTGCCGAAGTTCTCTGAGAGGCGAGTCAATCCGCCCCCCGGCGCGTTCCAATTCGCGCCAATACCTTCAATCGTGATTCGATGCCGCTCCGTCGCCTGCCAGTCGATACGGCCAAACCCCACCCATTGCGCCGCGCTGCGTGGCGCCGGGCCATGAAGAGACGCAAGTTGTTCGAGTCCGGCGGGAGCGAATGCGGAGCCTGGCATGCCGTTATAGTCCTTGTCGGCTTGACCCAGACTCTCGCCGAGCCGCGCACTGAGCAATTCGACTTGCGCCTCGCTTGGCTGGCAGAACAACCCACCACAGTACTCTTTGCCGGTTGCTGAAACCGTATTTGTGCTGATGGGATCCTTCGCTATCGCCAGCCCTGGATCGTTGCGGTGATAACTGTCGAGAGCGGCAAACCAGAACAACTTGTCGCGGCGCAGTTGGCCGCCAAGCCCCGCGCCCCATGCCATCTCGTGATCGGGCGGGGTGAATGGAATCGGGCTGAAAACTGGCTCTAATGGAATAATGGGGGTCTGTCCGGGCGCCGCCGCCGTGCCCGTATTCTCAATCCATTGAGTAAAGGGATTCTTTGCGCCCCAGGTACTTTGCCGGTCGAAGAGAAACGCCTGGCCGTGAGTCTGATTTTCTCCGTGCGCCGTCTTCACCGCGATTCGTCCGCCGGTTCCCTGCGCCGCCTCAGCCTCAACATTGCCGGCAACGGTCTCCACTTCGCGTACGCCGGCCTCGCTTACGCTGAATCCCCGGCCGCCGTTCCATGCCTGGCCCATAGCCGCGCTCGCTCCATGCGTCCCTGAGTCGGGGTTCGAGGGCGTTGTATCGGCCGCCTCGCCAAAGGCCAGCCGCGTCGGCGCTCCGTCGATGGTGATTTCTGCCGGCGCCTGGTCTTCGCCTCGATACACCGGTTGCGATGAATCCGCCGCTTCTGAAGTCGCCGGCGTTTCGAGCGCAAAGTTCTGCCAGTTGCGGCCAGATGAGGGCAGGGCCGCCACTTCAGAGTCGCTCACCGTGGTTTCGAGAACGGGAATCACTGGGTCGACCCTGGCAATCGCGGCGACAATCGGCAGCAACTGAACCGGCCGGGTATTGATTAGCGGTTGAACGCCGCCGGCCGCCAAGGTGCTCGCTGCAAGCTTGAGTGAAACGCCGGTTGCAGGCGTCGATGCCGGCTGCGCCGGAAGTGCGGCAGGCGATGCAATAGCTGCCATTTCCCCGGGCGAAACAGCATGGCGCGCCGGGATCGGCAACGCAATGGCGATCTGTTCTGCGGGAGTCGGTGCTGAAGCTAAAAGCTGCGCCGGTCGCTCGGGCTTGACTGCCAAAACTTCGACGACAGGCTGTTTGGGCCGGATTGGTTCGACCGCTGCGAGCTGAACGTGCGCGAAATTCGCTGGCTGAGGGGGCTGTTCCACCGCGCGCGCCTGAACTGCGGGCCCGCGGGGATGCAGAGGGCCCGCGCTTGTCGCCAATGCCGCGGCGCTCTGTGCCCCATGCTGAAGATCCATTGCCGCCTGCACCCGCGCTTCATGTCCGGCGGAGATGGTGACTCCTTCGAGCCGGCCTTGGCCAAACTGTGCGCTTTCAGCAGCCAGTGTGTATTCGCCCGCATCGAGCGACGCAAAGCGGTAACTGCCATTCCGCGCTGTAATCGTGCGCGTCTCTGCGCCCGTTGCCACGTTCCGCAGTACGACCGAAAACCCCGCCAGGGGCGCAGAATTCAAATCCGTTAGCCTGCCTGCCAGCGAGCCCTGCGCGTCAGGTTCAGTTGGAGCATTTTGGGCAAGCAGCGGCATGCAAGCAGCAAAGAACAGCGCGGCGACCAACGAGGGCACGAACAGGCACCGTCTCAAACATGGCATTTCAGGAGCCAATCGCAGGCTGTAAGGCCTGTTCCCGGCAGAGCCAGGACAATTCCATCAATCTCCAGAGCCGGTACCCGGCGCGGTCCATCCGGCGGGAAAATGAGACCCTAAACGCGTAAAGGCATCCACGGATCGAGTCTCCATTGAAGTGTGCCAGCGATTCTATGCGCTTCAGGTTGGCGCTATTGGTAACGCGCATCACATCTGCTGCAACTATCTGCACCCGCATAGATTTGAGGCTGAGGAACAATTAAAGAAGTGCCGGGGGACGGGTTCTCCCGGGCCAAAGACGATCCACGGGGCATCGCATCCGATAGACTGGAGAGACGGGCCCGTGCAACCTGGGCCTTCTGTGCAACATGTTTATCGATGAAGCCAAAATCCGCGTAAAGGCCGGCGACGGCGGCAACGGCTGCATGGCCTTTCGGCGCGAGAAGTTTGTGCCGCGCGGGGGACCCTCAGGCGGAGACGGCGGCCGTGGCGGCGACGTAATCATGGAGGCGAGCCAGCGGCATAACACGCTCATCCATTTCCGCTACAACCCTGAGCACAAGGCGCAGCGCGGCGAGCACGGCATGGGTTCAAACTGCACCGGGCTTGATGGCCGTTCGATTGTGCTGCAGGTGCCCGTTGGCACCGCGCTCTACGATCAGGAAACCGGCGAACTGGTGCACGACTTTCAGCAGCCTGACGAGCGGCTCATCGTCGCGAAGGGCGGGCGCGGCGGACGCGGCAACCAGCACTTTGCCACCAGCACGCACCAGGCCCCGCGCGAGCACGAACTCGGCCGCGCAGGCGAGGAGCGCAGCTTTCGGCTCGAGCTCAAGCTGCTGGCCGACGTGGGGCTGGTCGGTTTTCCCAATGCCGGCAAGTCAACGCTCATCTCCCGCATCTCCGCGGCTCGGCCCAAGATTGCCGATTACCCCTTCACCACTCTCGAGCCCAATCTCGGCGTGGTGACCGTGGGCAAGGAACCGGAGGATGAGAGCTTCGTTGTTGCCGATGTGCCTGGCCTGATTGAGGGCGCCCACCTTGGCCACGGCCTGGGCACACAGTTCCTGCGCCATATTGAGCGCACCCGGGTGCTCGCGCATCTTGTCGATGTTTCCGACGGCTCAGGCCGGCCCGATCCCGTTGAAGATTTCAAAATCATTAACAAAGAGCTGGCCAGCTTTGGCAACGGTCTTGATCAAAAACCAATGATTGTCGTCGCCACCAAGATTGACGCCGTAAATTCTGACAAGCTCAAAAAGCTTTCCACTTACGCCAAACGGCGCAAGCTTGAGTTCCATGCCATCTCTGCCGTCACCGGCGAAGGGATAGAAGAGCTCAAGTGGGCGCTGGCCGCGCGCGTGCGCCCGCCAGCGCAAGATGATGTACCGCCAGTCTCCAGGTAGCGCCCGCCCCCTTGTACCGCCAGTCTCTACGTACCGCCAGCCCCATGTTGCGCAAGTCCCCATGTACCGCCGGTCTCCTGACCCACAGGCGAGTCACCCAACCAAATTGCACTCCACGCGTCCACTCTGAAAACTCCCACGTTAAAATCCCGCGCAAGTCACGCCCACCGGGCAACTCCTGTCGAATTCGCGAGTCTAACTAAACAGGTGCAGGATATCCTTGCTCCTTCTCGTTTAGTCGTTACGAAGCGTGATCTCTTCGTTTCGAACTTGCATCAAAACGAAAACAGTCTGGACGTGCCGAGCGAAAGTTTTGGCCGAGCCCGGCGGCATTTTCTCAATCACTGCAGAAGGATCTTTCCGATGAAGAGCAGCTTTTTTGATTTCATCATGCGCGACTTGACTTTAGGCATCGTCCTAAGCGCGCTTGTGTTTGCCAGCGCGCTGGCGCTGGGCGGCCCCTTCCTCACCACCAGCCAGCAGCCTGCCGCTCCCGCCGCGGGCCAGGCCATCGCCCAGAGCCCGGGTTCGCCGGCGCAATAATGCGCGATGGTTGCAATAGTCGTCTGAGCCTCGCGACGACTAATTAGTTTCATTCTGAAAACGTATGCAGGATACAAGATCCTCGCTGGCATTAGGCGTGCCGAGGATTTTTTGTGTGCGGTCTTCGCCGCTGCTGCCCGGGTCGACGCGCCGTGACGCTCCGGTTTAGCATTAGGCGATTTGCTGGTCCAGTCCCGGCCGGTTGTAAACGGGGCGCGCCAGATCTTTGCTTGAAGGGGCTTGAACGACATGATCCGAAATGCCTTGGTGTGTATTGCGATCGGAATGATTTATGCGGGGATGGCGTGGGGCCAAAGCGCCGCACCGGCGAGTGCAGCGACGGTGCAGGCCGGGCAGGCCGCACCTCAAGCTGCGCCGTCCAAAGCGCAGTTGCACGATTGGTGGCGCGGCCAATACTACACGCGGCCGTGGAACGCACCTGACGGCACCAAGCTGCCGCTGATCTCGGTCAAGGGCAACCGGTTCGTCGATCCCACCGGTCAGCCGATGCTCTTCCGCGGCGTCAACATCGCCGATCCTGACAAGGTTGACAGCCAGGGTCACTGGAACAGGGAGCTCTTCGAAAAGGTGAAGGCGACCGGCGCCAACGTGGTGCGGATTCCAGTTCATCCCGTGGCCTGGCGCGGCCGCGGTCCGAAAGAATATCTCGCCCTGCTCGACCAGGCCGTCGAGTGGTCCACCGACCTCGGCATCTATGTCGACATCGACTGGCACTCCATCGGCAACCTCAATGAAGGCGTCTTCGAAAGCCCCATCTACGAGACCAGCCTGCCCGAGACGCTCAACTTCTGGCGCACCATTGCTGCGCATTACAAGGGCAATCACACGGTGGCGTTCTTCGAACTCTTCAACGAGCCCTCGGTCTCCAGCGGCCGCTTCGGCACCATGACGTGGGAAGAGTGGCGCGACATCAACGAAGAGATGATCGACATCATCCGCGCATATAACAAGGACTCTATTCCGCTAGTTGCGGGGCTCGACTGGGCCTACGACCTGTCGGGGATTCGCACCAGTCCCATCCGCGCCGAAAACATCGGATACGTCGCGCATCCTTATCCCAACAAGCGCACCCAGCCGTGGCCGCCCAAATGGGAAGAGGACTTCGGATTCGCGGCCTCAAAGTATCCCATGATGGCCACCGAGATCGGCTTCGACACCAGCTACGGACCAAAGCAGCAGGGCCTCGATTACGGCCACCAGATAACCAGCTACCTCGAATCGCGCGGCATCGGTTGGACAGCGTGGTGCTTCGATCCCGAGTGGGGACCCAGAATGCTGAAGTCATGGAACTACGACCTGACGGATTCGGGGCAGTTGTTCAGCGATGTGATGCACGCGGCTCCGACGCCGGTGGGCGGGGCGGTGAAGCCGTGAGGCAGGGAACGAGGGAGCGGTGGAACTAGAGCCATGTTGATGCTTATTGTTCGGTACCCTCCCCATCCCCCCCATTTCTTGTAGATAAAAATTGTGTTTTCATCCGATTACACCGCAAATTTCGCCGCAAATATAAGGTAATAAGTAGGTTGCTGTCAAAAATTTCGGAATCAATGATTTATGAGCGAGCTGTGCCGATGCCAATAGCCATTGGTTCGGCAGCATGTCTCGTTAATTTCAAGTTAGCGCAGATGAGGGTAATTATCTGCAAAGTGGCGGAGCTTTTTTCGATTTAGTTTGGGGACTGATTGCGATCTGAAATGGAACTGACGCGGAGCTAGCCTAAAGTTTTCACTGTATCGGAGGTTCGGTTAATACTATGTTCGAGATAGCCGATATTCGTGACGGGAGCCAGCGAAATGCCAGCGCAACGGACGTTCTTCACTCAGCGGAATGGAAATCAAAAGTTCAAGATCATCAAGACTTATGACACGTCGCTTGCGCGTGAAGCATTCGCCGAGATGGATTTGGCGGCGTTGGATCATCTTGCTAATTCATTGGAGTTAGAGAAACGGTACGAGCTTTCCGATATCCCAATTCGGCCAGCTGAGGCCCTAGATTTTCTGTGGGATGAAGTTTGCGAATCGGCTCGGGAGGATGGCCAGAAATGTTCGTTCTTTGTAGTTACGCGGGCACCAAAACTCGAACAGTCGTTTCTTTACGTTTCCGGCGATTGGCCGAGTGCGGAGAACTTTGTTCGCGATCTTTCGTGGGGTTAATCGCCGCGCCGCACGAGAATTAAGAGTGGGTGTGTGGGAAATACGTCAACGCATAACGCTACGCGTATCCTTGGTGGCGCCTATCCGAAAGGGCAGCGCTATGCCAAGGCTATGCCTCAATCAAATGGACCGTTCAGATTTTCAACACAATCCGGCCCGGACGGGATCCACCGGAGGGGTAGTCATGAGATTAGTCCGCCTGACAATTACTGCCAATGGTGAGGCGGAATCTTTCCCATTAGGGACTGAAGCCGCAGACCCGGACATTGCCGCAGCCTCAGAAACCAAGGTTGTTGACAAGGTGCGCCACTTCATACAGGAGGGCATCGGGTTCGTTGTCGAGTACGGCGTGTTCGAAGATGAAACGGTCGACGGCTCTGATGAGCAGCGCTGGCTGCATGACTTTGACTCACGCGGCAAGGCCGTCGCATTCGCCTCAGGGGACTAATTTGAGGAGCCGCTGGCGGTTTAAATCATTGGAGATCAACCGGCAACCTGCCCGACAAACAGGCTGCGCAGTGCCAGTGCATTGGCCAATCAAGCTCGGAGTCGTAAAGAATTTGGTTAAAGAACATCTCGGGGAGTCTCGGTCGGGACGCCTCAAAGAACGGGTCATTTCCGAGAGCTTCAGAGATTATTTGGTCGATCTCTCATGAAGCAAGGTTGTTCTTGTTCCCAAGAACGATTAAGTTGTAATTCTTGACGTTCCCGAGGTCGCGGTACAGATACTCGAATACAACATTCATTTTGTCACCGATCATCCGCGGAACACCCGTTCGCGATGATGCTCCAGAAAGCCAAGGTCCGGCGAGAACTTCTTTGGGAGATTTATCGGCTGGTTCTCGTAAACGCAAAAGGTCCTGCGTATATACGGGTCGGGTTCCAGCCTTCGAATCTTTGTCGAGACGATCAGTCGGAGGTCGCTCGAGATCGAGATAAATCCAAGATCGAAAGCGCGGTCGTGAATTGCTGAGAGACACAGTCCATTTCTGGGGTTGAGGCGATTCGCTTTGTCGTCGCGCCAAGGAGCGATATGGCTCGCCACAAGAAGCTCAGGAATTGCGAGATTGCTTATGCAGCACCGGTACTCGTAGGCGCTTAGCACTGCCTTTCTGAAGAAGGCCTGCCCAATTCTTGCTTCAATAACTGCGATTCGAGTCTCTCCGACGTAGCTTTCGATCAAATCTTGCTGTTGGTCCGTATCCGACTTTTCCAGTCCCAAGTAGGCATCCACGCCTGCGATTTCCTTTGCAAGACGTGTCCAGTTAGAAGTCATCTCCTCCCAGATATTCCTGTCGGACTGGGACGCACCGCTCAGGCCCTTACGCCCTGTGGAGGTGATTTCCGGGTCGAAGCTAGCGAAGTTGGTAAGCTTCATCGCGAGCGCAGAGGGGGTGCGATGTATCAGCTTCGCATACCGAATGATTTCGGGATTTCTGGAGTGCATCTTGCCGAACGGCATCTCACAATAGAGCTTCAACGCTACGATGAGCTGTTCGCGAGACCACCCTATACGCTCCGGCATCAAACGCTCCGCTTCGAGGATGATGGAATTCTAAACCTCAACAGACAGCTTCGCGTTCCTTAAGACAAGCCTTGGAAAAGGCGACTGAACGCCCATCAGTACCCTGCTTCACGCCCATGCCGGACGGCGAGGATGACGACTTCTTTTCCGTCGTAGTGATAAAGAGCGACGTAGGCGCCGCTGCCGAATTCAATGATCCACTCGCGGAACTCTGTGGGCAGGTCTTCGATGGGGCGGCCCATATCAGGGTGGCTGCCGAGGAGTTTAACGCCTTGCCGAATGGCGCTGACTGCGCGTTGGGCGGCGTCACGGCTCTTGGGAGCCAGAAAATCGTGAAGCCGGACCACGTCGCGCAGGGCCGGCTCAGTCCACTTCAGTCGTGGCATTCGGGGGCCTCGGCGTCCTGGCCCGCTTCAAGTTTGGCCAGCCACGCGTCGGCTTCTTCAGAGGTAGCGTGCAGACCGGTGGCCTGGTAGTGCCCCCATGCGGCGAGTGCGTCCCGGCGCAGTTGCTCGCGCTCCTCTTCTCGATCAATATACTGTTCAACTGCCTCGCGCATAATCCAATGCGGCGACCGGCGGCGCGCAGCGGCGAGGCGCTGTATGCGGGCTTTCAGTTCGGTGTCGAGCTTGAGACTGGTGGTGGAGGGATTGGGCATAGTCGGTGCTCCAAGGTGTTACCTAGTTGTACTTTATCATACTCGCCCAGCAATCGAGCCCACCGGCAATGACAAGAGAGGTTATTCCCGCCACATTGAATCCAAAGGGCTTAGCCATCAAATTCGCTGCAGGGAATTTTGCCCCTTTGGAGCACAATCCTAGATAGGAAAGGAACGGTGCGAAGACATGAAGAACAGCAACCTCTCGGTCAACCGCATGGCCCGCTTCATGGGCCATGCCTTGACGGCCCGTTCACGCTCGGTCGTTTTTTTCTCAAGCAAAAGCACGCAGAAACTGTGCCGCGGCAGCCTCAACCCAATCGAATCAACAGCTTGAGCGTTCACGGCCGCAAAGAAACCGCACAGAATCTATACCGAAACCACACAGTTTCCGTACAGTTTCATGCAATTTCAGCGCCGCAGCGCCCTAGCACTTCGGGTGCGGGTTCTTGAAGTCCAGCACAATCGGCACCCAGTCTGACAACCGCTTGTCGTTGATCTGGTCGTCGGTGGACGTCATGTTGAGTGACGACCGCGCAAGCGCGACAGAGAGATTCACTTTCCCCTTCATGCAGTAACCCGACAGCATTTTCGAGAGCTCCTTGCTCGCCAGATCGACGTAGTCGGCCGAGAGTGCGCCATCGGAGCCGGAAATGTCGGTCGGGGCCATGATCATCATGTCGGGCTGCCCGGTTGCCTTCTTGACCCCGGATGTGTCCACCTGGATCACGAGATTGGCTCTGGTTAGAACATCGTCGGGGTTGGCCGTGAACTTGATGCCGGGCAGCGTTATGCCCGTCGGATTCGGTTTCACGGGTTTGGTGTCAATTGCCACCCGGTAGGGAGGGCCCTTCCACTTGGGTGTTTGAGGCGCGTTGGAAGCCTGGTTACCTGAGCTGCATCCGGCCAGAAGTAACAATGCGCCGGCCAAAAAAGTGATGCCTGTTTTCACGCCGTCCTCCTCATTGTTTGAGATGACGCGACATCATACCACCGTGGCGGGTGAGTGTGGCAGTGATGGAAAGCAGCAAGCCAGCAAGTCGGAGTGATTTCGGTCCCATCCTGAACGCAGAAGGCGCGTCCAGGATAGGGCACCCGATCGTGTGGGAGGGGCAATCGTCCGGTTTATTCCTCTTCTTCCTTATCCGGCCGCTTGGCGTTGGCCAGAATCTTCTTCAAAGGGCTACGAACTGTAGCGCCGGCCTCCTGGCCGGCTGTGGCGCGGACGACGCCGTCCGCGCTCCAAACCCAAGTCCAGTCTTTTAATCCCGCTTTGGTGGGGTTTTCGACGACGTACCTGATGGCGCGGTCGAGTTCGTCCCCATTGCGAATCAGGCGGTCGTAGTACTCTCGCTGCCAGAATCGGCCTTTACGTCCGAGTGCCTGGTTGACGGCTTTGGCGGAGAAGTTCTTCCAGGCTTTGACGATCCTTGCAAGCTCCTGGCCCGGGTAGAGTTTCACCACAACGTGAACGTGGTTGGGCATGACGCACCAGGCGAGAAGCCGGAATTGCTGCCCCTCCCTGAAGCGTAAGGCCGCGGCCATGGCGCCGGCGATGCGCATGTCGAGGAACGGGCACGAGCCAGCGCCGCGGTCGAAGTACTCTTCCATTCGCGCGTGGCTATAAGTAGAGAGCAATGCCTTCTGCTCGGGAAGCAAATTGGCATGATTTTGAATGGCGGCTGAGAGGATGCGGTGGCGTTCAGCGATTTTCGGAAGCACAGAATGGGGGAGCGAATCGGCAAGATGAAAGGTGATGAAGTAAAGGCCTTCCTCTTTTTCCCAATGAGGAAGGCGGCCGCGATTGCGAATGTGGACTTCGCCGTAACGTGGCTGCACGGCGCCGTGGATGTGTGCGGAAGAATGTTCCTGCGCCATGGCGTGATCTTACTCCGGTTACTCGGGCGCGGACGGGGACGTCCGCGCCACAGCCGGCCGGGAGGCCGGCGCTACACGTGGGAGAGCTGGCGCTGCTTCGGGAGATTGGCGCGGCATTGGGATCGGGCGCGGACGGGGACGTCCGCGCTACAGCCGGCCGGGAGGCCGGCGCTACACGTGGGAGAGCTGGCGCTACTTCGGGAGATTGGCGCGGCATT
>Ga0181520_10000160_pt1 | contig 138765 bp, 130 predicted proteins | sample PEATcosm2014_Bin_29_FD_132451 | JGI IMG/M metagenome (GOLD analysis project Ga0181520, IMG submission 132451) | Peatland microbial communities from MTU Mesocosm Facility, Houghton, MI, USA - PEATcosm2014_Bin02_30_metaG | ecosystem: Environmental > Terrestrial > Soil > Wetlands > Peat | place... | reverse complement strand
TGTTTCATCTCTGGCTGGCTCTCGGTTGTGAGCATCAGGATGGGAACGTACTTTGTTGGCGCAAGAGCCCGGGCATTGCCAATGAACGTAATGCCGTCCATCACCGGCATGTTAAGGTCAGTCACGATCAAATCAACTGCATGGCCGCCAAGTTTGTTCAACGCGTCCTGGCCATTCTCCGCGACCAGTACATCGTAGCCAGCCTCTTTGAGCGTGAACGAAACCATCTGCCGAACCATTACGGAATCGTCAACGACTAGAACCTTCCTTCCCATCTCTTTTCTCCCATGCAACCCATATGTCCACGCCGCGTGCAATTCCTAATGGCAGACGCGTACAACTTCGCTAGCAATTTGCCCGAGCGGCAAAATTCGGTGCACCGCCGAAAGCTTTACGGCTTCTGCGGGCATTCCGTAAACCACGCATGTCGCTTCGTCCTGCGCGATGTTGTAGGCCCCGGCCTCTTTCATTTCGAGCATTCCCTTGGCGCCGTCGTCCCCCATTCCGGTCATGATTACACCCACGGCGTTCGACCCCGCATAACGTGCGGCAGAGCGAAACAATACATCCACCGAGGGGCGATGGCGGCTGACCAGTGGCCCTTCTCGGACCTCGACGTAATAACGTGCGCCGCTGCGCTTGAGCAGCAGGTGATGATTACCTGGAGCAATCAGTGCTTGTCCGCGCAACACCGACTCCTGACCAGCCGCTTCTGCCACGGTGATTCGGCAGATCGTGTTGAGGCGTTCGGCAAATCTTGCAGTGAATATTTCCGGCATGTGCTGCACCACCACGATTCCCGGCGCGTCGAGCGGCAGAGCCTGCAGAAACTGGCAGAGGGCCTCTGTTCCGCCCGTGGAGGCGCCCACTACCACGACCTTCTCGGTCGTCTCGATCATGGCGTGTGAGGGCGGCTTCGGCAGAACCACATCGGCCGTGAGCTTTGGCGCCACCACATGAGCAGCCGCAGCCGGTTTCCTGTTTCTCACCCGCGCGTATGCTGCGGATTTCACGACATCGCAGATTCTTATTCTCGACTCTTCGAAGAACTCCTTGGCTCCCAACTTGGGTTTGGTGATGATGTCGACCGCTCCCTTTTGCAGCGCGGCCATGGCGACGCCCGATCCCGCCTCGGCCAGCGTGGAGCAGATGACAACTGGAATAGGATGTTGGCTCATGATCTTTTCAAGAAAGGTCAGTCCATCCATCCTCGGCATTTCAACGTCGAGCGTCATTACATCAGGAACTTGATGGCGTATTTTTTCAACCGCCGCATAAGGATCTGAGGCAACACCCATCACCTCGATCTGCGGGTCGGTCTCCAGAATCTCCCTCAACGCCTGGCGCACAAACGCCGAATCGTCCACGATGAGAACGCGAATCTTCTTATCGAGTGTCATTGCTGACGCGTCCCTCCCGAGAACGGCATACGAAACACCGCAGTTTTCACCTGATTCACGGGAACGTCCATTCCAGCCAAAGACTCCGAGTGCCCTACAAACAAGTAGCCGCCGGGATTAATGTTCTGGCAGATTTTGCAGATCACCGACTCCTGCGTCTTCCGGTCGAAGTAGATCAGAACATTGCGGCAGAAAACGATGTCGAACATATCCTGGATACGATAGCTTTCGTTCATGAGGTTGAGCTGATGGAAACTCACTTTTGCTCTCAGCGCTGGCGACACACGCACCAGATCTGAAGAGCTATCCTTGCTGCGCAGCATGTACCTGCGGCGCAGAGCAACGGGAATCGGCGCGGTCAGCGCTTCCTCATATACGGCCTTTCGGGCATGGTCCAACACTTTGGTGGAAATATCCGTGCCCAGAATCGCGAAGTTCAATCCCGGTCTCTTCACTGCGTACTCGCGCAGAATCATCGCCAACGTGTACGGCTCCTGCCCGGAAGAGCATGCTGCGGACCATATGTTCAGCCGCGACAAACGGGGATCGACTCCGGAGAGCAAATTCGGTAAGGCCGTCCTCACCAGAAACTCAAAGTGTTCGGGTTCGCGGAAGAAGTCCGTCTTATTGGTGGTAATCGCATTGATAAAGTATTCGCGTTCCTCGCTATTTGAACCGGCAAAAAAATACTCGCCGTATTCATCGATTGAGCCGAGCCTCAGTTCGCGGGCGCGCCGCAACAGCCGGCTTTGCACTAACGTCATCTTCGACTCAGGCATCTTGATGCCAATCTCGCGGGTGATGTAGTTTGCAAAGCGGTCGAAGCTCTTTAACGAGAGAGCCGTGCCGACCGGCTGCGCCACGCCTTCGTTGTTCTGCCCCCAATCCTGTGACATAAACCTCGGCCCTCTCTATGCCATTTGTGTTGCGCTTCCGTACTCCTGTGTCCCGCAACGCGGGCGAAGTCTGCTGCTACTGGTAAACCGTGAAGTCATTGTCCAGTGAATCTGAGTCGTTTGCATCCGGGCGCAGTTCCACCTCAACGCCGCCCCTTGACTGCTGCATAGCGTTTTCTCTTCGCACCTCCACTTTGTGCGGAGACTTAGGCTTGGGCCTGCTAGTCTGCGCGGCTCGCCCTTTTCGGACGACAATTTGCCCGCCTTTAATCTTGAAAAAAGCGATCGAAGATTGCAGAATCTCGGCTTGGCTCGCCAACTCGTCTGAGCCCGTGGACATCTCCTCCGCAGCGGATGCGTTCTGCTGAATCACCTGGTCCAGTTGCTCCATTGCCTTACTCACCTGGGCGGTGCCGCTGCTCTGCTCCAAGCTTGCTGCTGCGATCTCCCGTACCAGCTCTGCGGTCTTGTGAATGTCGGGAACCAGCTTGGATAGCAACTGGCCAGCTCCGTCGGCAACCTGAACTCCGTCGCTGGTAAGGCGGCTGATCTCGGCTGCTGCCGTCTGGCTGCGTTCGGCAAGCTTCCGCACCTCGGATGCAACCACGGCGAACCCTTTGCCATGTTCGCCGGCGCGCGCCGCCTCTACGGCAGCATTCAGCGCCAGCAGGTCCGTCTTGCGTGAAATCTCGTCGATAATGCTTATCTTGCTGGCAATTTCCTTCATGGCCTGCACCGTGTGGGCCACTGCCACGCCACTAGCCTGCGCGTCTTCCGCAGCCTTCGAGGCAATCTTGTCTGTCTCTTTCGCGTTGCCGGCATTTTGCTGGATACTGGCCGACATTTCCTCCATCGACGACGTACTTTCCTCCGCCGCGGCCGCTTGTTCCGAAGCGCCCTGCGAGAGTTGCTGTGCCGTCGAAGACATCTGCTCACTGCCGGATGCAACGTTTGCTGCGGCGGCTGAGATTTCGCTCACGGTCCGGCTCAGGTTTCGCACCATCGTCATCATCGACTTCTGCATCTGTCCCAGTTCATCATTCGACTCCACCGCGATTTCCCGCGTCAGGTCGCCATCAGCCACACTCTCCACCACACCAACCGCAATCGCCAGCGGACGCGTAATGCTGCGCACAACGAACCACGCGACAAAAACAGCGGCTAAGATGCTGAAGCCGAGGCCAAGCATTATTCCTTGGTGCGCCCCTGCGTCGGTTTCGATGATCTGTTTAGACGCTGCGTCCGCCCCGTTTTTGCTGGAAGCAACGATCGAACTCGCGGCGTCCAGGTATCTTTTGTAGTAGGGCTTCACCTGCGCGTTGACGTAGTCTAGCGCTTCTTTGTTTCGGCCTTCGCTGCTCAGGGCTCGGGCAGCGTCATATGCGGAGTTGTAAGCCGAACGTGCCGCAGTTAGCGATTCCAGAGCCTCTCGCTGCCGGGTCGTAGCAGATTTGTTATATTCGCTCAGCATCGCTGTCGTGCGCGTGCGTATGTCTAGTAGTTCTGCATCCAGCCGAGACTTTTCAGCCTGGTCCGTCACTGTGGCGTGCATCATTAAAATTGCGAATGTATTTGAAATAGAGGATTGCAATTGCCCGGCGACAAATACACCAGGCAGGTGCACATCTGTGATGTTCTTCGCATCCCTGTCAATGGCAGTAATGCGGGTGTACGCGAACGCCCCGAGAAGCAACGTGATGACAATAACCGACGCAAATCCCGCTGCGATTCGAGTTCCTATCTTCCAGTTGTTCATATCTATGAATCCTTTTCGAGCCTTGCTTGCGTAATGCGTGAAAAAGCATTCGGCCTGCATTGGTCTTAGCGGCTTTACCCTTAGCGGTCCGGGTAAAGCCGTGATTCCAACGCTCAAATATGACAACTGGCCGCGTCACTTCAGCTTCAGAGAGCTGCCACTGCATCCCCGTGGGACACTGCTACGTCGGAGACTGCGATTAACTCCTCGGAGGAGAAAACCGCGTTTACGTCGAGGATGATGATGAACTCATCTCCGCGCTTTCCCATGCCCAGGATGAAATCCGTTCGCCAGCGCATCGCAATACGCGGCGGCGGGTTGATGGCCCCGGGCTCCAGTTCGATGACCTCGTGCACACTGTCGGCCAGACCTCCGATCACTGCGGTCTCACCATCGATGTTGAGTTCCATGACGATCACACGGGTGTTCACCGTGTCCACTAGTCCGGGCAACCCGAAACGCAGGCGAAGATCCACCACCGGAATGGCCTGCCCGCGAACATTCACCACTCCGCGCATGTATGCAGGAGCAGTCGGAACCTTGGTGATCTGCAGAACTTCCAGAACCTCCCGAACCTGGGAGACGTTGATTGCAAACAGCTCGTCTCCCAGTTTGAAGGTCATGTATTGGCAGGTTTCATTGATCATGACGTCTCTTTGCCCTCAAATCTTTTATTGATAACTCGTGAAATCTTTGTCGTGGTAGTCAGCGCCGTTGCCCCCGGAACCGATCTGAATGTCAATGCCACCATTGCCTGGTCTCGACTTACCGTGCGTTGCTACATGCGCGACCGCGCTTCTTTGTGGCTGTACTTTCTTCCGCACTGCGAGCTGCCGGCCCTGTTCCTGCATTCCTGCCACCTTGAAAAAGGACACTGCGTTCTGCAGTGCTTCGGCCTGGGATGAAAGCTCGTCGGCGCCAGTTGACATTTCTTCGGAGGCAGATGCGTTCTGCTGAATCACCTGGTCGAGTTGCTGCATCGCCTTGCTCACCTGAGCCGCGCCCGAGCCCTGCTCCGCGCTCGCTGCTGCAATTTCGCGCACCAGTTCGGCCGTCTTGCGAATGTCGGGAACAAGACGCGAAAGCAGTTGTCCCGCGCCATCCGCCCGCTGCACGCCGTCTGAGGTTAACCGGCTGATCTCGGCTGCCGCCGTCTGGCTGCGCTCGGCCAACTTTCTTACCTCCGAAGCCACAACTGCAAAGCCCTTGCCGTGCTCTCCGGCACGCGCTGCTTCCACCGCCGCATTCAGCGCCAGCAAGTCCGTCTTGCGCGAGATCTCGTCAATGATGCTGATCTTCTCCGCGATTTCCTTCATCGCATGAACCGTCTGGTTCACGGCCTCACCGCTCGCCAGTGCATCCTCGGCGGCCTTGGTTGCGATCTTATCGGTCTGCTTTGCGTTATCGGCATTCTGCTGAACGCTCGACCCCATCTCCTCCATCGACGACGTGCATTCCTCCGCCGATGAAGCCTGCTCGCTCGCACCCTGTGACAACTGCTGTGCCGTCGCAGACATCTCTTCGCTTCCGCTGGCCACGCTGCTGGCAGACTCGGCAACTTTAAGCACCGTACGCCGCAAGTTTTCCAGCATCCGCTTTTGCGCCTGTCCCAGCACATCCTTCTCGGAAAGCGCCGTCGCCTCCACCGTCAGATCGCCTTCGGAAATCTTGACCGCGATCTCTGCGGCTTTTCGAAGATTTCCAGTCATGTTGTTCAGCGCCGTCAACATCTGTCCAAGTTCGTCGCGAGAGCTGACATCAACATTGTCCGGAAGCTCTCCCTGCGCCACCTGATGCACCACTTCAACCGCGCTTGCCAGCGGACGCACGATGCTGCGAACGGTGAACAGTGCGATGCCGATGGCGATCAGCACTGCAACGCCAAGGCAGATAAAGATTCCGATACGAGCGGAGCTAACTGTTGACTGGGCCTCGGTAGTGGTGTTGTCGGCGTATTCCTTCTGGGCCTCGACCATTTTGGTCTGGACCTCTATCCGCTTGGCCATGGCCGGTTCGCACTTGCTCTTCATCAGTTGCATGGCCTGCTTGTTGGACTCAGGCGTCCCTAAGCGGCTCACCTTGAGTACCTCATCACGGGCGACGTTATATGTTTCGCGAGCGGATGTTTGTTCTGCGAAGATTTCACGCCCTTTTTCCGTGTTAAGCAGCTTTTGAAGCTGGGAAAGCAGCGCACCGTTCTTTTCGCTGTACGCCTGAATCTTTCGCTCTATATCTGCCATCTCCTGCTTGTCGCTCGAGTTGATGTGCTGATACAGCAGCGAATGGGAAGCCTGGGCGTTGCTCATTACCTGTCCGATAAGATAAATCTTCGGCAGGGCTTCTGACGCAACCTCGTTGGTACTCTTCTGAATCGCTCCAATTCTGCCCACGGCGAACATTCCCAAAGCCATGGCGATAAGAATTACTACTCCGAACCCTGCGCCTATCCGCGTTCCTATCTTCCAGTTATTCATACGAGTACCTCTTCATGGCCTTAAGCCGTAATTAATTCAATAGCGTTCAATCCCTCGCGGGCGGTTTGGTTAGCGAGCTTGATGGTCTCGGCGATATCTAGAATCAACGCCACTCCGCCATCGCCCATGATCGTCGCTCCGGAAGCGACCGTGACATTACGGAAGAAACGTCCCAGCGGTTGAAGCACCGTCTGATGCGTGCCCAGCACGCGATCCACAACGAAGCCAACGCGTTGCTCTTCGTGCTCCACGATCACGATCTTTTCAATCTCGGGAGCTTTGCCCTCCATCTGGAACAGGAAGCGCAAATCAATGTAAGGAATCAGTTCGCCGCGAACCGAGATCACATTGCGTCCATTCTTGGTTCTGCGCTCGGAGCCTTGCAGTTCGACATTTTCCGTAACTGCAAACATCGGGAAGATGAAGCGGCTCTCAGCCACCTGTACCAGCAGGCCTTCTATGATGGCTAGCGTGAGTGGAAGCGTCAGCGACACGCTCGTGCCGGCGCCTTCATCGCTCGCAATCAGAACCGAGCCGCGCAGCAAATCGATCTGCCGCTTAACCACGTCCATGCCAACCCCGCGGCCGGATACATTCGTAACTTTCTTTGCCGTGGAGAAGCCGGGCAACAACAATAAATTCAGGATTTCTTTATCGCTGAGATTCGCATCGTTGGAAATCAACTGTTTTTCAACGGCCTTGGCGCGCACTGCGGCGCGATTGATTCCGCTCCCATCATCCTCAATGCTGACAACGACATTCGATCCCATATGTTCGGCCTTCAGCCGGATCGTGCCACGCCGTGACTTGCCCTTTTTGGCGCGCTCCTCAGCGCTCTCAATGCCATGGTCGATGCTGTTGCGCAACAGGTGTACGAGCGGCTCACCGAGTTGATCCAGAATGCTCTTATCGAGTTCCGTCTCCGCGCCCTCGGTAATTAGATCGACTTCCTTGCCAAGTTCCTGCCCAAGGTCATGCACCATCCTGCGGAAGCGGCTGAACAGCGTACCGATCGGCAACATGCGAATACCCAGCACGTCGTCTCGCAACTCCGCCACCAGTCGCTCGATCTCCTGTACTGGATTCGCCAGCTCCGGCGCGCCGATCTGGGTCATAACCTGTGTGAGGCGTGATTGATTCATCACCAACTCACCTACCAGGTTTACCAGCCGGTCCAAGCGGCCAGACGGTACGCGTACGGTGGACTCTTTCGCAAGCGCATGTCCGCCGGACGGCTCCAAATTTTTCTGCACGGCGCCATCCACTGCGGCTGATTGTGGTTTGGTAATTTCCGTATGTTCGTCGTGTGCCTCGTCAGGACTCGTGGCCGGTGCAGCGTTCTGCGCCAGTTCCGTGTTTTCCGCCACGCACTGCTTGATCTCCAGGTCGGCTCCGTCTTCTGCAAACATAAAAACATCGCGGATCGCGTCTTGGTCTGCCGATGTGCGTAGCGTCGCGCTCCACCACAGGTAGCAGGCACTGGGATCAATTTCTTCAAGCGGCGGCACTGCATCGGTGTGTGCGGTTACTTCGCACGTTCCCAGTTCAGCCAGATCGCGCATCAGCAAAATAGGATTGCCACCGCAGTTGAGCAGGTCAGAGGATGGACGGAAGCGAATTTCCCATACCTGATCTCCAGGTTTTTTCTGTGGAGCTACGGGGACTTCCGCTCGAACGTTGCTTACTCCCAGTTGCACCGGAGGAGCCTCGTCTCCGGCGAATGCCTTGAGCCTTTCAATCAGCTTTTCGCTGGAGCCTGCTGGCACAGGCGTTCCGCCCTGTTCGGCGGCGATGATGGCGCGCACCTGGTCATGCCCGGCCAGTACAAGATCCGCGAGCTTTGGAGTCGCGGCAACTGTTCCCGAGCGTACTTTATCGAGCAGGGTTTCAATGTGGTGCGTGAAGTCGGCTACTGCCGTCAGTCCGCACATGCCGCTTGAGCCCTTAATCGTGTGGAACGCACGGAAGATACGATGAATCGTTTCGGTCGATTCGCCTTCGCTCAATGTGAGTGCGGCTTCGTCAATTTCTGCCAGCAGATCTTCTGCTTCCTGAAGAAACGAATCGATCCAGTTGTTCTGCGTTCTGGTCTCCATCTTTGGCACACCTGAACCTCTCGCACTTCCCGCTGCTAGCTTTTTGAGATTCTCGTCAGTCCTTCAAGCGAGAGGCCAAGGATTGCGCTAGCCTCTCGTATCGCCGCCGACGGCGCAGAGATACGGAACTCCTTGCCATCCCGTTCCGCGCTCTTCTGTAGCGAGCACAGCAACTGGAAACTCGCGGTATCGCAGCTGTCTATTCCGGAAAGATCCAGCAATAGCGAAGGTGTTGCCGCCAGCGCTCCAATAAGCGCGACTCGCAACTCTTCTGCCTCGCTGATGTGCAGGCCACCCTGCGCCCGCACAACTCCCTCGTCCTGCCGAAGTATCTCCATGTGCCCTATATCGGCTCGACTTCGTCATTTCTTCATTAACGGAGAATTAATCTCATCTTTCTCCTGTGAGCATATAAATGAGCAATCGACGGTAGTCGGCAGAGATTTCCCGCCTACTACTCCAAAGTAATGAAGCCGATCTCTCGCAAGTTGTGGAAGCAGAACGCCGGAATTACGGTCTAAGGTAGAAATAACGAAGAAGCATTACCCTGAAGTGTTGTTACCAAAGGTCGCCCCAGCCCAGGCGCTTCAACCTGCGCCAATCTTCCTTCTTTGAGCGTGTGACGGTGGTGTTCGAGATCTCGCCATGGGCGCAAAGGGTGAGTTGTGTGTATCCGCTGAAGATTCGGGGATGACGCACAATGCGAGCTGGTTCGCGCGGCGGATTGTTGCTCTGCAGTTCGTCGTGCACGGCACTGTGAGTGATTGCATTGCGAGTGAGCCCACTACGAGTAAACGCAACGTAGGAGAATTTCTCGTCTTCGTGGCCAAGGCTTGCGTCTTTCAGACGGCGATGTTCGGCAGTGCGTTCAACGCGTGCGGCAAAGTGGCACCAGTCGCCTCTGTCGGCCATAGGACAGGCCAGCGCATTGGGGCACGGCGCAACAAGCGTGGCCCCAGCGGCGAGCAGACTGGTGCGCACCGCAAGTACGTTGGCGAAGCCTGCTTTGGTTCCGGGCTCGATGACGACGAGAAGCTTTCCGGCGCGAGCCCAGACGCGCCGAATGAGTTCGGCACGCTGGTTTTCGTTGAGTTCGTTCAGCGTGTAGGAACAGACAACCAGATCCCAGGTGCCCTCTGGAAGTGCGGCGGTTAGATCGCCCTGCAGCCAAGTAACATGGCGCAGAACTGGTGGGTAAGCGGCAACGTCGGACGCTTCAGCGTCACCAGAGGCGAGTCGGCGCGCGATTTCAATAAGGCGCGGATCCCGCTCGAACGCGGTTGCCGACTGCAGCGTGGGAAAGACCCGTGCGGCCGCCCACAGCGCGGTTCCTGGACCGCTGCCAAGGTCGAGTACCGTGTGGAGTTCCCCGGAGCTTGCGTTGCAATCTTCCTCGCAGCTTTCCCCGCGGATTCGCCGTGCGAAAGCCTCACGCGTCCAGTCGAGAGCAGCAACCGCAGCCGCAAAGGTTGCAGGCATGCGCACGCCAAGATAGGCGGCGCGAAGGTCGTCATTGGCGAGCGCGATGCCCTGCGTTAGCGGCCGGAGGGCCATCTGCTGGCCCGTACCCGCCTGTCCGGCCTGCGGACTCGGCCCATCGCCCTGCGTTCCAGGTTGGCGATAGTAGTCACTTAGGCGTGCCGATGCCGCTCGCAATCGCCCAGGATCGCAGCTCGCAAGCTCCTGCTCGATGGCCCGCCGCAATGAGGGAGGCAGTTGCATCCTAGCGCCTATGGCCGCCAGCGGCAGCGTTACCCGTCTCGTGCTCGCCAGCGGACACTGCCCGGCGATAGGCAATGACGTTGCGCTCATGCTGCTCGAAGGTGGCGGAAAAGTGGTGCCGTCCGCTGCCGTCTCCGGCGGCAACGAAGAACAGGTATGGAGTCTGCGCCGGGTGCATGGCGGCTGCAAGCGAGGCCGCGCCCGGATTGGCGATCGGCCCCGGTGGCAGACCGGCAAACTTGTAGGTGTTGTACGGCGAACTCGATTGCAGATCGCTCTGATAGATGGCGCCGCGATAATTTCCCTTGAGCTCTGCGGCGTACACCACCGTGGGGTCGGCCGCGAGGGCCATGTGTTTTGCCAGGCGGTTGGAGTACACGCTGGCGACCTCAGGCCGCTCGTCGGGGGCGGCGGTTTCCTTTTCGACAATGGAGGCGAGAGTCACAAGGCGGTGCGTGTCCTGCTGCAGGCCGAGCGTTTGAGCCTCTTTTTGGAAGCGGCGAACCATGGCCAAAGCCATGTCGCGCATGGTCATGGTGCGGGAGAACTGGTAGGTGTCCGGAAAGAGATATCCCTCAAGTGTATTGGCCTGCGGATCGATGGCGTGGACGAGCGCAGTGTCGTGAGTGGCGACGTTGAGAAAATCTTCCTTCTTGCCGAGTCCTGCGGCCTCGATGGCCGATGCAATCTCAAACATGTTGAAGCCTTCAGGAACAACTACCGTGTGCACCAGCACGTCTCCGCGTGCAATGCGGTCGAAGACATCCACTCCGCTGGCGGGTCTCGCAAAACGATACTCGCCCGCCTTGAGCTTTTTTTTCGTCATTGCATAGTGCAGCAGTTCGAAGGCGAAACGGCTGCGTACCACGCCTGCGCGTTCAAGCTCGGCTGCGATCACTCTGGACGAGGAGCCGGTAGGGAAGAGCAGTATCTGCGGCGTCGGCGGAGCAACCGGAATCAGAAGCGCCCAGGCAAGCCACAGGATCGCCACCAGGAGAACAAGTGAAATAAAACGGACCATACATTTCTAGTGTAGATGAGGGAGTGTTTCGGGCCAAACGGAGTCAATGGTTGGTGCCGCGCCGGTTTTCTGGATTGTCCGTCATGTGGGAGGGTGAGCGATCAGGCAACGAAACTTGGTAGAGTGCTGGTAGGAATCTGCCATGGAAGCCAAAGCCCATCGCCCGGCGTGGAAGACGCTAATTGCTTTTGCGATTATCTATCTTGTGTGGGGAACCACATATCTCGCAATTCGCGTTGGCGTCCGGGAAGTTCCACCATTCCTTCTCGCGGCGCTGCGCTTCCTGGTTGCGGGAGTCATCCTTTACGGCTGGATGATCGCGCGCGGCGAGCGCTCACCGGCCGGGCGCCAATGGATGTCAGCCTTCGTACTCGCTCTACTGGTCTTCGTCCTTGACTACGGATTGTTGTTCTGGGCCGAGCAGCGGGTGCCTTCAGGCGTTGCCGCCGTCATGATGGCCACGATCCCAGTGTTCATGGCCTTGTCGGAGATCGTCTTACTGCGAACCCAGAGGCTCACCGTTCGTCTGGCATTGGCGCTTTTGGTCGGGATTGGAGGAGTGGCAGTGCTGATGAGCCACTCGTTGAACCTCGGAGGAGCGCCGGTCGACGGGGCGGGTGCCTTGGCGCTTATCGTTGCATCGATGAGTTGGTCTGTGGCGTCTGCACTTACGCGCAAGCTGCCGCTGCCACCCTCCAAAGTCATGAGCTCCGGCGCCCAGATGCTCGCCGGAGGAGTATTGCTGGCCCTCACGTCGGTAGCGCTTGGTGAATTTCGTAACTTTCATCCGTTGACTGTCTCAATCGGAGCGTGGCTTTCGTTGCTCTATCTGATTGTCCCAGGCTCCATTGTGGCGTTTACCGCCTACGTGTGGCTCATTCATCGTGAGTCACCAACAAAGGTCGGGACCTATGCGTACGTGAATCCGGTAGTGGCCGTATTGGCTGGATATTTCCTGGGCGGCGAAGCGCTTGCCCTGCGAACGATCGTGGGGACTCTGTTCGTTCTCATCAGCGTGGTGGTAATCACGACGACGCGGGTAAAGAAACCAGTGGAGACACTTGCGGCGGAAGATATAGGTTGACTCCTGATTGGCCTGGCTTGTTGGCACGCGGCTTAGCCATGAGCAGCGCGCGAAGTGCAGCTCGCGTTATCCTGAAAGCAGCTACTTAAATGGGAGATTAGGCATGGAGTTGTTTGAACTATTGCGGGTGCGCCACTCAGTGCGCAGGTTTCGTGGCAAAGCGGTAGCCGATGAACTGGTGACGAAGATTCTGGAGGCGGTGCAAACGGCTCCAACGGCGGGAAACTTTCAGGCTTACGAGCTCTACGTGGTAAGCGGCGAGCGGCGGATGCGGGTGCTGGCCGATGCGACCTTCCATCCTGACTGGATCGGCACGGCTCCCATGGCGCTGGTGGTCTGCACCAATGCGGCGCGCTGCGAGTATGACCCCAAGGAGTATTGGGCGCAGCAGGACGCCAGTATTGTCGCGACCATCGCGCATCTGGCGATCGTAGAGCTGGGGTTGGCAACCTGCTGGGTTGGCGCCTTCATTCCCGCCAAGGTTGCCGAAGCGATTGAGGCAGCCGAAGGGCACGTTCCGCTGGCGCTGCTGCCGGTAGGGTACGCGGATGAGAAGCCACAGGAAAGCACGCGGCGTGCGCTGGAAGAGTTTGTGCACCGGCTGGAGTAAGGCGATGCTCGATTCAGGTACGAACTGCTCTAGCTAGGCTCTGCTGCGCAGCTCGGACTTGTAGCTCCGGATGCGTTCGCGCATCTCCGAGAGCTTGGTGACCTGTTCGGCGGCCAGTGGACGCTCGTTGCCGAGCTGCCTGACGACGAGCGCGATCTTGGCGAAGTGCTCGACGGTTTCCATATTCATGTAGGCCTGCATAAGGTCGCTGCCACAGGTGACCACCCCGTGGTTGGCCATGAGGATGGCGTCATGATCGGGAACGAACGGCTCGATCGAGGTGGAGAGTTCGGAGGTACCTGGGGTTGCGTAATGAGCCAGAGGAACCTCGCCGAGCGAGAGCAGGACTTCGCTGATCAGGGCTTGGTCCAGGGCCAGCCCGCAGGCGGCAAAGCCGGTGGCCGTGGGCGGATGCGCGTGCACGACGGCGTTCACATCCGGGCGCATGCGGTAGATGGTCATGTGCATGGCGGCCTCGCTGCTCACATCGAGGAAGCCGCTGATCTTGCGTCCATGCATGTCCACCACCAGCAGGTCTTCGGTGGACATCATGCCTTTGCTCACGCACGTGGGAGTGATGAGGACAGACACTGGATTGAGACGAACAGAGATATTGCCGTCCGTGGCGGCAATCAGGCCACGCTCGTGCAGCATTTTTCCAAAGCGCAGGATTTCCAGCCGGGATTCGTGATCGCTCATTGCAGTCAACCCAGTGCCAAAATTTTCCTCTCCCCGCATAGTACCGTAGCCGAAAGCGCCGCGCCACCCTTTCCTGTGAAGGCTTGGTCAATCCTTTCACCGCCCTATAATTACATTCGTGCTAGTTTCTGATTTTGACTTTCCACTACCTCCGGAGCTGATCGCGCAGCATCCACCGGCCGAACGCGCCGCCTCAAGGCTGTTGCATGTGAAGGGTGACACCCTCAAGGACAGGGTTTTCGGTGAATTTCCGGAGCTGCTGCGTACCGGAGACCTGCTTGTGTTCAACGACACCCGGGTGCTTCCGGCCCGGCTGTTTGGGCACCGCAGCGGGAGCCGGGCGCAGCGCCTGAGCCCGGCCAATCCCGCCTCGCGGGACTTCCTCCGCGGGCGGGTGGAGGTTCTGCTGACCCGGAGGCTGCCCGGAACTGAGCAATGTTGGCAGGCGCTGGTGCGTCCGGGGAAGAAGATTATGCCCGGAGAGCGGCTGTATTTTGGCCGTCCAGAGGATTCCGGCGTTGACGGGTACGCGGCAGATTCCACTGCTCCGGCCTCAGTCGCTGAGCTGGAGGCCGAAGTACTCAATCGGGGCGAATTCGGCGAGCGCACCCTGCGCTTTCTGCCGGTGCCAGACTTCTATGCCCGTCTGGAGCGCTTGGGACACATTCCCCTGCCCCCTTACATCGACCGCGAGGACACTCCAGAGGACCGCGAGCGCTATCAGACGGTCTATGCGCGCGATCCAGGCTCAGTTGCGGCGCCCACGGCAGGATTGCACTTTACCGGCAACATTCTGGAGGAGTTGCGCGAGCGGGGCGTGGAAACCGCGACGGTGACGCTGCACGTCGGCCTGGGAACGTTTTCCCCAATCCGCACCGAAGTGGTGGAGGAGCACAAGATTCACACCGAGTGGTACCAGATTCCGAACGCAACGGCGGAGCTGATTGCGCGGGCGAAACGCGAGGGCCGGCGCGTAGTGGCCGTGGGGACAACCACAGTGCGGACGCTGGAGTACGCGGCCGGGCAATGCGAACAAGAGCCAGGTCAATTGCCTCACGTTAGCCGCCAAAGGACTAACCTGGGCTACCCGCTCCAGTTAAGCGGTGAGGCGGACATCTTCATCTACCCGGGATACCGCTTCCGGTTGGTGGATGCGATGTTGACGAACTTTCATCTCCCAAAGAGCACCCTCCTTATGCTGGTGTCAGCCTTTGCCGGGCGCGAGCGGGTGCTCAAGGCCTATGAACATGCGGTGCGCGAGCGCTACCGGTTCTTCAGCTACGGCGATTGCATGTTCCTCGAATAACGTCCAGAGGCCGGTAGCATGAATGAATCCGTCGGCGGCGTCTGCTGGGCGGCCCAAATTGAATTCTCGTCGAGACGCAGTGTCTCAATTTGATTGACTTGGACTACGTCAAGTGACAAGCTCTGGTCTCTCAAGCGGACGACCTAAATTGCAAGGAGGCAGGATTCCTATGGAGAGCAAGCTCAGTATTAACCGTCGGGATTTCTTATGGACTATCGGCAGTTTGTCTTCTATGGCGCTTCTGGGCGGCGTGGGCTACGCCTTCGACGACAAATTGGCGGCTCGCACTAAGCACGCCCAACTCGCCGTAGCCTGGTTGCCCAAAGGTGACACGTCTTACACCCTGTTTAAGAAAATGGTAGAGAAGTCCACGGATTTCGCGTGGTTGAAGAAGGACGACAAGATTCTAATCAAGCTCGCCATGAACTCCGGCATCCCCTTTCCCGCAACCTCTGACCCCTGGGCGCTGGACTGCTTGCTCAAGGTGCTGAAAGAGCATGGTGCCACCAAAATCTATGTCGGCGATCAATCCGGCGTTCGCGGCGTGTACTGGACGGCGCAGGGACAGGTGCGAGGTACTTCGCGGGAGTTTGCCCAGTCGTCAGGCCTTTTGGCGGTGATCCAAAAGAACGGCGCGACTCCGGTTTTCTTCGAGGAGCGCGGCTATCCGGCATACATTGAAACCTTGCCGGTTGGCGAGCATCACTGGAAGCAACCGCTGCGTATAACCTCGTTTGTCAACGAAGTCGATCACATCATTTATCTGCCGCGCGTAGGCTCGCATGGCTTCGCCGACCTTACGTCGGGGATGAAGATCGGCGTCGGCTTCCTGCGTGAGGATAGCCGGAAGTTGTTCCACCAGGGCGGCGAGAACTACTACGCGATGTACGAGGAGATCAACGAGGTTCCTGAGATCAAGTCGAAGCTGAGGCTTGCGGTTTCGTCCGGACGCTCGGTGATGACGTTGATCGGGCCTGATGCCGGTTATATTGCCGAACCGGAGTCGGCTCCTATCTTTGCCTCTGAAAACCTCTTTGCGCACGAGATCTTCGCCTACGCATTCCTGCAGTATGCACGTGCCACGATGACACCCAAAGACGCTACCGACGCGGCCATTGGCGGAAATCTATGGGAGGTTCAGAGGAACCGGACAGCTCGGAATCGCGGCTTCTTGAAGTATGTGTGGAATCTGCCGCCGAGTGAAGTGCCGGAGATGCCGGTCTTCGAGCCGGGCGATATCTACAAGCATCCGGCGATCCTCAACTACATCCGCCTCAACCGTCAGCAGGACGTTAAGTTCTCCGTGCTGGAGTTGAACGAAAACACCGACGACAAGGCGAGGCATTACATCCAGGGGCAGTTGAGGGTGTGACGTTCGGATATTTGAGAGTAGATTTCAGATGGTATCGAGCCGGGCTAACCGCCCGGCTTTTTTCAGCGCGGGAACGGCGCGTTCTGCAAATCGATGTCGATTGTTGTCTGTTGCGCCGAGACGCTGCGTATTTGTTAGCATTTCATTGTGCCTGCCAAGAAGAAATCCGCTGATCCTGAAGCCGTAGCTGAAACACGCACTCCCACCCTTCCGCCTCAAGGCAAAGGACGCGTCTTTTTAATCGATGCGTACTCGTTTGTCTTTCGTGCCTATCACGCCATGGCGCGTCAACGTCCCATGTCGACCCGTGCGGGCCTGCCGACCGCCGCCACATTTGTATTTGTGAATATGCTGAACAAGCTGCGCAAGGACTTCTCGCCCGAGTACATTGCGGCGGTCTTCGACATGGGGCCCAGCTTTCGCGAGGCGCAGGGCGCAGCGATGCCGGCGCTGAAAAAGCGCGACAAGGAAACCGGCGAGATTGTGGAAGTGGCCTACACGGGCTACAAGGCGAATCGTGTGGAGATGCCCGAGGATTTGCGGCAGCAGATTCCATACATTCATCGCGCACTGGAGGTCTATCGGATACCGATCCTGGGGCGCACGGGTTTTGAGGCTGACGATGTGATCGGCACGCTGGCGCGGCGGGCCGCCGAGTCCGGCTATGCGGTCTATGTGGTGAGCAGCGACAAAGACATGCTGCAGCTGGTCGATGGAAATGTCTGCGTTCTGAATCCACCGAAGGACAATTTGATCTGCGATGCAGCGAAGGTGGAGGAGTTGCTGGGGGTGAGGCCCGATCAGGTGATCGACCTGATGGCCTTGCGCGGCGACTCCATTGATAACGTGCCGGGCGCGCCTGGAATTGGCGACAAAGGTTCGGTAGAGCTGATTCATCAATTCGGTTCTCTGGATGCCTTGCTGGAGCGGGCCGACGAGGTGCCGAAAAAGACCTACCGCGAATCGCTGCAGCAGAATCGCGAGATGATTCTGCTGAGCAAAGAGCTGGTGACGATTGATTGCAACGTGGCGATTCCCTTTGAGCCGGACGCGATGCGGGCTCAGGAGCCCGACGTTACCGCAGCGCGCGAACTGTTTGGCGAGCTGGAATTCACCACCTTGCAGAAGGAATTTCTCTCCGCTGGCGAGGCAGTGGGCGAGACGAAGTATGGCGAGCTGACAGATGCTGCGCTGGAAAGGCTCTCGCGGGCTCCGCTGCTTGGGATTGCTCTAAGTGCGGCGGTGCAATTGACAGCGGCGGAAGCGAGTGACGCAGGAGCGAGCGCGGAAGATGGCAACGGGGTCAACGACGCAGTTGCTGACGCTGGACCGGAGCAGGGTTCGCTGGCGCTGACTGAAGAGGCGAGCGTAGGGCAGCCAGCGGCCCAGGCTGCGGTGGAGAATCCTGTGCTCAGCGAAGGCCAGCAGATTGCGTTCTCGATGGCGCAATCAGAGAGCTTCACGGCGGAGCTTACGGGTGTACATAAGGCGCGAATCGCGCAGTTGCTGGCCGATGGCAAGGTGGCGAAGGCGGTGCATGATGCGAAGTCCACCCTGCACGCGCTGAGCGATACAGGGTTGGAACTGGCGGGAGTGGAGCACGGCTCCGTACTTCATGACACCATGCTGTACTCATACCTGCTGGACCCGACCTACAGCGCGCATACGCTGCCCGACGTTGCTTTGCGGCGGTTGGGGCTTAAGCTTTCGGGTTCGCTGGCCGAGGCGGCCGATATTACTCTGCGGCTGGCCGGCGTGCTGCGCGCCGAAGTGGATGCGGAAGCGGAGCTGGCAAAGCTCTATCGCGAGATCGACCTGCCGCTGGCGTTTGTGCTGCACGGCATGGAGCAGGCGGGCGTGCAGCTCGATTGCGATGTTCTGGCGGAGATGAGTGGGAAGCTGGCCGGCGACATTCGGCAGTTGGAGGGCCAGATTCACGAGATGGCCGGCGTCCCATTCAACGTGAACTCGCCGAAGCAGCTTGGGGACGTGCTGTTCAACCGGATGGGGCTGCCGAGGCCCTTCAAGTCCGGCAAGGGAAAGACGATTTCGACGGCGCAGGATGTGTTAGAAGGGTTGGCCGCGGAGCATGAGATTGTGAGGCTGGTATTGGAGTTCCGCCAGCTGACCAAACTTAAATCGACATATATCGATGCACTGCCGCTGCTATGCCGCAATGGACGGCTGCATACCAGCTTCAACCAAACGGTGGCGGCCACAGGGCGGTTGAGCTCAACCAATCCGAACCTGCAGAACATTCCGATTCGCACAGAACTGGGACGGGAAATTCGCGCCGCGTTTGTCTCCGCTCCGGGCAAGCTGCTGGTGGGAGCAGACTACTCGCAGATCGAACTGCGGCTGCTGGCGCACTACTCGCAGGACCCGTTGCTGCTGGAGGCGTATCGCACCGGGAAAGACATTCACACGCTGACTGCGGCGGAGGTCTTCGGCGTGCCGCCGATGCTGATTGACGCCGAACACCGGCGCCGGGCGAAGGCCGTCAACTTCGGCATTGTGTACGGCCTCTCACCGTTTGGACTCTCGCAGCAGCTGGGCATTGAGCAGAAGGAAGCCAAACGCTTCATCGATGCATACTTTGAGCGCTACGCGGGAGTGCGCGGCTTTATCGACCGCACACTGGAGCAGGCGCGGCGCGATGGTTTTGTGCGCAACCTGTTTGGACGCAAGCGGCCGATTCCGGATTTGCTCAGCAAGAATCCGAACCTTCGGGGATTCGCTGAACGGACGGCGGTGAATACTCCGCTGCAGGGAACAGCCGCGGACTTGATCAAGATTGCGATGCTGCGGCTGGACCACGAAATCAGCGCACGCGGGCTGCAGGCAAAGATGCTTCTGCAGGTGCACGACGAACTCGTGCTGGAGTCTCCCGTGGATGAGGTAGAGACGGTGAAGGCGCTGGTGAAGGAGTGCATGGAAGGCGCGTACGAGTTGAGCGTCCCGCTGGACGTAGAAGTGAGCGTCGGAGGAAATTGGCGGGATATGGAGTGAGGGTGCGTTGAGGGTTGACGAAACTTCCGTTCATCGCCTTCTCGCGAGAATCGTCCCCCCAGGCCGAATTTGGAGTTCGGACAATAAACTGCGAATCACTCCAGAATGCGCGCATGTACCAATAAGTTACTACATGCAAAAAGCACTTAGCAGGAAAGGTAATCCTTTTTGAATTCCGCGCAACGATATACCATCCAGCCACCTCCGCCCTCGAAACGATTATCACAATCGTCAATCGTTAGCTTCGGCGGCAGTGGTGATGCAAAACAGCATTTCGGCGAGAATTGCTCTCGTCTTTGCCGAGATTAGATTCCTATCACTTCCTGCAGTGCAGTAGCGATGGCCTTGACGTGGTGGTGCATCAGCTCTTCTCTTTCAGCTTCGATCATGACGCGGGCAAGCTTCTCGGTGCCGGAGTAGCGGACAACCACGCGGCCATTGCCGTCCAACTCTTGTTCGGCAGCGTGGATCGCGGCGGCGACCGTGGGAAGTTCGTGCATGGGAATCTTTTCGCGCACGCGCACGTTGCGGATCTCCTGCGGGAACACCTTGAATCCCTCGGTGAGCTGGTGCAGGGACTGACCGGAGCGGGCAACGACGTCGAGGACGCGCAAAGCTGTCAGCAGGCCGTCGCCGGTGGTTGAGTCAGCGTCCATGAAAAGGATGTGGCCAGACTGCTCGCCGCCGAGAGTGGCGCCGCTCTTGAGCATCTGTTCGAGGACGTATTTGTCGCCGACATTCGCGCGCAGCATCTGTATGCCGCCCGCGTGGAGAGCCTTCTCCAGGCCCATGTTGCTCATGGTGGTGGCAACCACGGTGTCGTGTGCGAGAACTTCGCGAGCCTTCATGTCGCGGGCCGCAATGAGGAGGACTGCGTCGCCGTTGATTATGTTGCCGTGGGAGTCGCTGAAGAGCGCGCGGTCGGCGTCGCCATCGAAGGTAATCCCGAGATCGAAGTGGCCGGGACGGCGCTGGATTTCAGCGGCGACGTGCTCGGGGTGCAAAGCTCCACAGGATGCGTTGATGTTGTGTCCAGTGGGTGAGGTGTGCAGGGCTTCGGCGTTGACGCCAATGCGGGCGAAAAGCTCGGGTGCAATGGTGCTGGCGGCGCCGTTGGCACAGTCGATGAGGACGCGGAACTCCTTGAATCTGGCGCGGCTTGGCGACGGGTCAACAGCCGGACCTCCGATCACTGACACCGGGTCCACGCTGGCGGCGAGCCATGCTTCATAATCAGCGCGCAGTTGCACATCGCCAGGAAGAATGGCGGTCATCAGGCTGCCTTCGTCGTGCTTGTGATCGACAAGCTGGCCGATGTGCTCGAAGATTTCGGCTTCAATCTCATGCTCAATTTCGTCGGCGAGCTTCATGCCGTTACGTCCGAAGAGATTGATGCCATTGTCCTGCCAAGGATTGTGCGAGGCGGAGATGACGATGCCGGCAACAAAGCCGTGGGTGCGGGCGAGATAGGCGACGCCGGGGGTGGTGAGCACTCCGGCGCTGGCGAAGCCGCATCCGGCATCGCGCAGTCCACGGGCCAGGGTTTCGGCAATCCAGCCGCTGGACTCACGGGTATCCTGGCCGAGGACGACCTTGGCATCGGCGAAGCGGCGCACCAGACGAGCACCGCAGGCGCGCCCGATGGCATAGACCGTGGCATGGTCGAGGGGGTATTCGCCGGCGACGCCGCGAATACCGTCGGTTCCAAAAAGCTTCCTAATAACTGTGCGTGGGGGAGTTGCCAAGTTAGGGGACTCCAGCTTTCGAAGATGTGGTTCTGACAATGACATGAATGGGTGCGGAACTAGTGATGTGGACGAGCGGGTCAGGGAGATAGGCCATGGTTTCAAAGCTGGCCTGCCCGGCGACTCCGGTTGCGTCCACGGTATCGGTGAGGGCGTTTTCAACGGCCTCCACATGGCGCGCCGGGCCGGAGATAGTGAGCACCGGGGGTACGGCGACGATCGATTCGATGCGGAATCCGGACGGTAGCGTGCCGACGACTCGCGGCTTAATCGCGACCTGGCGAGTCTCACGCCTGTCAAACGTCAGGCGGATGCGAGTAGGAGTAACCTGCATTACCTCAACATCATGCGGGACACGGATCTGGTCAGTTGCGAGATCGTAGGTGTGTTCGCCGGGGGTTGCACCCTGCAGGTCGACGACCAGGTGCACACTCTCCGGCGCCACGTCGCGCAGCACGCGCGCCGGGCCACGGAGAAGAATTTGCGCCTGCGGAAGGACGTCGGAAGTATAGTCAAGGCTTTGCGGTGGGCGGGAGAACTCAACCGGAACCCGTAGCGAGACCTCTGAGACAGGATCGCGCGCCACGCCGTACCACATGAGGATGGCGATAACCAGCGACATCAGTTTGAGCAGGGCGTGGTCGAAGAGGAGATGATAGATGCGTGAGATCACGGCTGGTCTCCCCGCTCACCGCTGTGCTCCTGCGAGCTAAGAGTGTCCATCGAACCGGTTATGGGGTGGGAGTGCGGCGATTGTGGCGCGTAACGCAACAGCAACTCGCCGAGGCGCCGGCGCAGGTGCTCGGGAGTAATTTCGCGCTCAACCTGGCCGCCTACAGCGATGCTGATGCCTCCTGTTTCCTCTGAGACGATGACCGAGACTGCATCGGTTTCCTCGGTGATCCCGATGCCAGCGCGATGGCGAGTGCCAAGCTGGGTGGAGAGCAGCGGGTTCATGGAGAGCGGCAGGAAGCAGGCAGCGGCGGCGACGCGGTCCTTCTGCACAATCACGGCTCCGTCATGTAGAGGCGCGCTGGGGCGGAACAGTGTTGCCAGCAGATCGTAGGAGAGATGAGCGTCGAGGGCGACGCCGCTCTCGATGTAAGTGCGCAACCCGATCTCGCGTTCGATGACCACCAGTGCTCCGGTCTGGTCCTGCGAGAACGTGCTGGCGGCCATGACGATGTCATCGTAAGCATCCATGGTGCCGTTTTGTGTGCCGCGGGAGAGAGTGAGATTGCGGCCCAGGCGCGCCAATGCCTGGCGGATTTCCGACTGGAAGATAACCATGAGGGCGAAGATGCTGTAGGGGAGGATGGTGCCGACGAGCCAATCCAGAGTGCGCAGATTGGTGAGATGCGCGATGTAGAAGGCGATTGCCAGCGCGCCTACTCCGGTAAGCATGGTTACTGCACGAGTGCCCCGGACCAGCAGCAGAAACTGATAAATGAGAAAAGAGACAAGCAGAATATCCAGAATGGATCCGGTCGTCAGCTGCGGCGTGTATCCAGAGAGGTTCGGGAACTTCGGCATGGTCTCCTTTCCAAAATTGGCGCGGGTGCGTAGGACTAGAACCTTTTATTGTAAAGCAGGGCACGGGTTAAAGCAGCTCATCTGCCAGAGCCGGCTCACTTCAGTTACGTGGATCCGGCCCTTGGCCCGTTTCGGGTTCAATATCGCGCAGGGATTCCACGCGAGCATCGACTTGCCCGCGTGCCAAGCGCGCCTGGATTGCGGCTCCGGTGCGTAGTTGCCGGACATCCTTCACCAGTGTGCCTTGGGCATCGAAGATCAGCGAATACCCGCGTTTCAATATTGCCACAGGGGAGAGCGTAGCCAGCTTTCCGCTGGCTTGCTCCAGGCGCGAGCGGTGACGCATCAGGGATTGCCGGGCGGCTGCCGTGATGGCCTGAAGGCGGGAGAGCAACTCGCGCTCGCGCATCCTGAGTTGCTGCCTCAAATCGCGCTGGCGTAAGTGCAAGACGGCGAGATCGAGGCGGCGCGAGGCGTCCGAAAGACGCGCACGCAGCAGACTTTCCAGGCGGTAGTTGAGGTCGTCGAGGCGCTGCTGGCGGCGAGCGATGGCGTCCTCCATGCGGGCAAAGACGCGGTGGTTGGCGAGCGAGGTCAAGTTCTGGCGCTCGTAGAGCAGCTTGTATTGAACGGCGCGGCGGAGCCGCTCGCGCAATGCAGAGACCGTTTCCTCGATTTCCTGCTGGGAGCGAATGACGATCTCAGCCGCGGCCGAGGGCGTGGGGGCGCGCAGATCGGCAACGAAGTCACAGATGGTGAAGTCCGTTTCATGGCCGACGGCCGAGATGATAGGAATCCTGCTGGCGGCGATGGCGCGCGCCAGGGATTCGTCGTTGAAGGCGGCAAGGTCTTCGACACTACCCCCGCCACGCGCGACGAGGATGACATCGACGGCGAAAGTAGACGGTGAGCTCTGCTGATTCTCTCTCTCCGAATTGAAGAAGCGAATCCCGGCGGAAACTTCTCCGGCGGCGTTCGCTCCCTGGACTTGGGCCGGGTAGATGAGCACGTTGAGAGACTGATGGCGGCGGCTGAGGACGTTGAGAATGTCCTGAATAGCGGCTCCGCGCGGCGAGGTAACGACGCCGATACGCCGGGGCAGTGCAGGTAGAGGCTTCTTGCGTTCGGAGGCGAAGAGGCCTTCAGCGGCGAGCTTGGCCTTGAGCTGCTCGAAGGCGACCTGCAGGGCTCCGGCGCCCATCGGTTCCATGTATTCGGCCATCAACTGCATCTCGCCACGGGCCTCGTACATGGTGATGCGTCCGCGAGTGATGACCTGCATTCCGTTCTGCGGACGGAAGCGCAGCAGTCGCGCCTGGGCGCGAAACATGACGACGCGGAGTTGCGAGTCGCCGTCCTTCAGCGTGAGGTAAATGTGGCCGCTTTCGGCTGGACGATAGTTGGAGATTTCTCCCTCAACCCAGACATCGGGAAAGCCCTTTTCAAGATGAGTGCGGACGGAGGTGACCAACTCCCGCACGCCATAAATGCGGCGCAAGGGCACTTCGGCGGAGAACTCGAAGGAAAACTGAGAATCGCCCACGCAGAAAGTTTAGCAGGGCGAGGGTAAGAAGAAGCAAGGTATCTATCTCAACCGTTTGAGATCCTTCTTGGCCTCGTCCAGGGATGGGTCCAGGTTCACCGCGGTTTCAAGCTCCCTGAGGGCGTCGCCCCTGCGTCCTTCTTTTTCCAGGACGGTCCCGAGCCGCCAGTGTGCCATGGCCATGCTCGGCCCGAGACCCTCGCTGGGCTGCGCCAGATAGTTTCGAAGGCACTGTTCGGCTCGCGTCCACTGCGATCCGATATTGTGATCCAGTATGGATTGGGCGGTGGTGAATTCGGCTCCCAGATCGTCTGGCACGGCGACGCGGGCGCGTCTCAGAATAGCGTCCAAAGAATCCCAGCGCGCGGTGGCGACATAGACTGCGGCCAGCAAACGGTAGGATGCAATGCGCGAGGGATTCAGAGCCAGGGCAATCTCGGCCTGTGCTTCGGCGGGGCGCAGGCGCTCGCCTCCGGCTGCGAGGAAGCTGGAGGCGAGTCCAATTTTTGCCGTGTAGCTACGCGGATTAGCGGCCACGGCCCGCTGCCAATCTGCCTGCACTGCGGCTGAATTCGACTCGGTTGCATCCAGCTCGGCCTTCAATGCGTAGCCGCGGGCGGCATCCAGCTGCACCAGTCTGTCCAGCGACTGCCGCGCTTTGGTCTTTCCTCCACCGGCGATGGCCGGAGCGTACCAATAGAACCGCGCCAAGGCTTCGTGGGCGTAGAGGCTGTTTGGATCGAGTTGCAAGGTGCGATCCGCTTCCTGGCGGAAGCGCCGAGCCAAGCCAAACTTTTCGAAGCTGCTAACCTTGCGGCTCGCCAACTTAGCGCCCAACGTGTTGAGCAGTTGCGCATGGGCGGCGGCACTCCCCTCGGCGGCGAGCAGAGCCCGTTCAGCGGTGGCAGTGGCGGCATCCAACTGGCCGTATGACCACTGAATAGTTGAGAGCGCGATTAAGGCATCGACATCCTGCGGACGCTTTTCAAGAGCCGCCTGCACAAGAGGACGCGCACGGTTGTAATGCCCTTCGGCGATCAGCTTGTCGGCTGCAGATTGCTGCGACCATGCGAGCGAAGATAACAGCAGTGAGAGGCAGGCGATGCTCCATGCGCGTGTACAACTGCAAGACAGCACTCAGACTCCTAGGGGTTTGGCAATCACGAACTTGTGACACAAGTGTACAGGCAGTATTTGAACGCAGTGTGAATGAACGTAATGGAGATACGGAGAGTTGAGGCGCACGCTTTAACCTGCGCGAATGGAAGAGAGCGCCGCCATCAGCAGACGGAGGCGCTACGCTTCAGACCGCTTTGGGCACTGGTTTTTGGCTAAGCGACACGTTCGGTTTGTTCTGCCTGCTGATGAACGTTGACCTGCTCGGCTCCGGAGGTTTGAAGAATGGCGCGCGCCTTCTGGACCTCGTCGGCTGTGCCGTGAGCGATGAGCATGAACTTGCCGGCTTTGATCGCGGTCTCGTACTTGACCACGCTGTCTTTTGGAATGCCAAAGCTGACCAGCCCAGCGCCTAGAGCGCTCAGGCCTCCGAAGACGACTGCACCCTCTAGCGCTCCGACGATCCAACTGACGATGGAGCCGCCGGCAACGACCGGGCCAATTCCGGGGATGAAGAAGAACGCGGCCCCGAAGAGCAGACCCCAAATTCCTCCCCAGAAGGCGCCCAACGATCCCCAATACTTCATTCTGTCGCCCGTGTTATAGAAGCCGACGACGTGATCTTCCGTGTGAAAGTCTCGACCGACGATCGAAAGCTTCTTGATATTGAAGCCACCGTTCTTAAGTTCCTTGACTGCGTTCTCGGCCCCGGAATGCTCGCCGAAGATTGCGACGACCGAGCTTGGATCTCTCTGTGTTGTGTTCGCCATTGCATAACCTCCCTCTAGACGGTTTGTGGGTAGTGTGGATGGTGAATGAGCGTGAGCAAGAGAAGAGATGCCCGCACGGAGGGAGAGGATGGTCAAGCAGCAAGCGAATCCAGCACCTTTCAAAATGAAAGACTCAGTGACATGCGCTCTTATCGACGGAAGCTACGCAGCAGCCAGAGGACAAGAGAGAGAAAGATGCTGAGCAGGATGGAGGTTGCGAGAGGAAAGTAAACCCGGGTGTTGCCGCTCCGGCTCTGCCAGTGTAGGTCGCCGGGTAAACGGCCAAAAGGGAGGCCGAAGCGCGAGGCGAGCAGCATCACCGCGCCCAGAGCGATGAGGACGAGGCCCAACGCGAGGAATGTTTTTCCCAGCTCCGCCATGTGGCGATTTTAACAAAGAGGCACAACTGGCGCGTGTCACTGTTATTTACCGAAGTTTGACAGAACTGGATACTGGCTTTTACATAGTTTTTTTTTGACCACGTATTCTTGTCGCATGGATGAGTTCAGGGGTGAAGGCGCTGGGGCGCCGCCTAAGCCAATCTCAGTCGGAAAGGCTTTGGGCACTTTGCTCCGGAACCCGTGGCGGCAGATTGTTCTGCGCTGGAACGGCAAAGCGGCGTTGCTGAGCGCGATGTTTCGCGGAACAATATTCATTATTGCCTCCATCAAATCGCATCATCCCGGCCGCGCAAGTGGAGTGCTGGCCGAGGCGCTGTATGGCGCGGTGAGCGCCGGCTTTTTCGGAACGCTTACGCAAGCGCTGCGCTTCGCCGAGCCGCAGTGGCTAGCCGAGTTACTGCTGGCTGGAATTTTCCCGCTGATCTTCCAAATTGGTGACTACTACTTCCACGCCAGGTTGGGGACGCAGGTGTTTCTGATCGGCATGATCTGCTCGGCGGGCTTCACCGTCTTCTCTTCGCTCTTCAATCTGTACATCATGCGTCGTGGCACATTGCTGATCGGCGAGGAAGGTAAGCCGTTTGCAAAGGACCTGAGCGCGTTGCCACGGTTGGCGCTCCTGTTTGTGGTCTCCGGCGTGACCAACGCATGGCGCTTTTTGCGGGACGTGATTGGAAGGGGAGTGCCGCGCGACACTATCGCATCCTCTTGAGAACGATGCCATGAAGACACTCCACCTCACGAATGCATGGCATGAGACTTCAGGTGGAATCGCGACGCAGTACCGCGCTCTTCTGCAGGCGGCCGAACGCCGCGGCCAACCGATACGGCTGATTGTTCCCTCAGCCGAGGATCGCGTAGAGACAGTGGGCAGCTGGGCGGTGATTTATCACGTCAAGGCTCGTCGCGCCCCGTTCAACTCCAACTACCGCATGCTTCTGCCCTCTTCTTATCTGTATCCCGGCAGCACCATTCAGCGGATATTGAAAGAAGAACAGCCAGATCTGATCGAGGTCTGCGATAAGTACAACCTGCATTATCTGGCCGGGCTCTCTCGCCTGAGACTAATGCCGGAGATAGATTCGCGCCCGACAACAGTGGGTTTCAGCTGCGAGCGGATGGACGATAACATGGCGACGTACCTGGGGTCTTCTCACCTGGGGCGGGCCTTCAGCCGCTGGTACATGCATTGGATTTACTTTGCGTTCTTCGACCATCATATCGCTGTAAGCAAGCACGCGGCGGAAGAACTGTACACGGCGAGCCAAGGGCATCCGGTGGAACGTGGGGTGTGGCTAAGGCACCCGGGAGCCGATCTCAAGGTTTTTCACTGCGGCCGCAGGCCCGGTGCTCGCGCCAAATTGCTGGAGCGCCTGGGGCGTAGTGAATCCACCCGGTTGCTGGTGTACGCAGGACGGCTTGCGCCGGAGAAGAATCTGCCGCTGCTGCTGCAGAGCGTCCGCCAATTGCGCCGCCAGCAGCAAGAGGCTGTACTGCTGATTGCAGGCGATGGAATAGAGCGCGGGCCGATGGAGCGCAACGCCGCCGACCTCAAGGACGCGGTGAAGTTTTTGGGCCACGTTGGAGATCGCGACGAACTGGCGGAAATCCTCGCCGGTTGCGAGCTATTTCTGCATCCAAACCCGAGAGAGCCCTTCGGCATCGCACCGCTGGAAGCCATGGCCTCAGGCCTTGTGCTGGTGGCGCCCAACACCGGCGGGGTAACTGAGTACGCCAACGAGGGCAACGCCATACTGACTCAACCTACCGCTGCGGCCTTTGCCGAGGCGGCACGCACCCTGCTGCAAAATCCGGAGCTTTGGGCCGCGAAATCACGGGCGGCGCAGGAGACTGCGGCTGAATTCGGTGTGGAGCGTACGGCGGACGCTTTTCTGGACTTGTATCAAACGATCGATGCCGTCACGCGAGGCCACATGAAGCTGAGCGAGGCAGACGCGGAATTTCAGTCCACTGCTCCGGCAATGGTCGGCAAGCAGGTCACCGGAGCTTTTGCAAATTTATTCAAACACGCCTTCCGTGCATGGGTTCGCCTGCGCTGGCGCACGGTGGATTAAGGAGTTTCGCATGAACCGTCAGCTCTATCCTTCATTCCTCGTTGGCATGGCGGTGCTACTCTTCGCCGCCGTTGCTTTACCTTCGCATGCCGCAGATGCGGCCCCGATTTCGACCAGCAGCGCGGTTGCTCCGGGACTAAGCGTGGAAGAGATTGTCGCGCGATTGGACCGTCACAACGAGCAGCGCGCCGCCACACTGCGCGCCTATGAGGGAAAGCGCTCCTATTCGCTGAGCTATCGCGGCTTTCCATCGAATCGGGATGCGGGGATGGAAGTGCTGGTGCACTTTGAATCCCCGGAGCACAAGAGTTTCGATGTGGTTTCTGACAGTGGTTCGAAGTTGATTCAATCCAAGGTATTTTTGAAGCTGCTGGAGAGCGAGCGGGAAGCAGCTCACGCGGAGAACCAGCGCCAGACGGCACTCACTCCGGACAACTACACATTTGCTCTACTAGGTTCGAGGCCCAGCCCATATGGCGGCTGCTACCGGGTGGCAGTGGAGCCGCGGCGCGACAACAAGTTCCTCTACCGCGGAGAGATTTGCGTGAACGCCATTGATTTTGCAGTGGAAAGCATTGACGCGGAGCCCGCGAAGAATCCTTCGTTCTGGATCAAGAAGACACGCATCGCACATCGCTACGAGAAGATCGGACAATTCTGGCTTCCTGCTTCTAACCAAACGGTGACCAGCGTGCGATTGGGCGGTACGGCAACACTGCGCATTTTGTACTCGGAATATGAGTTACGCTGAGCGCAACACGGCTGGAAAAATATAAAGGCCGGAGCGGGGTTGCTCCGGCCTTGCTGCGTTCCTGAAACCTAGAAGTGGTAGACGAGCTGAAGCGAAGGCTCCGGTACGTGCGTTTTCAGGCTAGTTCCAAAGTTAGAGTCCACATTGGTGCTGGCCAGCTTAAAGTCAGGCGAAGTTCGGACCAGACCGCGATACTGCAAGCGAACTGCCCAGTGGTCGTTGATCTTGAAATCGCTGCCAAATCCATAGTCGAAGGCTACCTTCGTCTCGGACGCGGGTGAGCCGATGGTGTTGAAGTCGTTATTTGGGCCAAAGTGCACCACACCGCCGCCGAATAATGCATAGGGCTTTACGCGCTCGTTAGAGGGAAGACGGAAGATATAGTTTCCAATGATCTCGAGGTTGTTGGTCTGCGCTCGAGTGACGAGCTGGGACGTATTGTTGAATATCTCGGAATTGCGATTGAAGGTGACAGAAGCCTCGAGCGCACTGTGGCGGCCAAAGTCGTAACGTGCATCGCCGACTACACCGACCGAATTGGTGGTGTTCTGGGTGGTCGGAAAGCCGGTGATGTTGGATGTCCCCTTGGTTGTGGTGGCAGCCGGGAAGATTCCTTCGAGGCCGACACCGATGGAAACGTTAGACAAGAAGCCCTGCGCGTGAGCCATGCTGCCAAATGCCAGTACCGTGACGAGTATCAGTTTGAATTTCAAAAGTCTCTCCTTCTTACTTAGGGACAACCGCGACGAAGCTGGGGACGATATCAACGGGGGTGGAAAGGTCCTCCGTGAGCGTTCCCGGCGTGCCCGTGCCGGTTGATAAATCAATGCGATGCAGGGTAGCGGTTTGGGCTGTTAACCCGGCCCAGGTTCCAAAGTACAACTTGCGTCCATCGTTCAGTACGCCGCCGCTGAGCGGGATGACCGGAGCCGCGGTGGTGATAGAAGGCGAGCTTATTACCGTATGAGAAGCCAGGTCATAGCCGTGAATGACCGTGTCCGTGGAAGTGCAAGAAGGATCCACTCCGGTGACAAATGCCTGCTCCAGCTTTGGAGAAAATGTGACCTGGGTTGCAGTGCATGGCAATGAGTCCGTCGCGGTGCTAGGCGTGTTGATGGTCACCGTTGATTTGCAAGTATTGCCCGTCCCCCCCAATGTCAAGTAGCTCGCAAGTGGCGTGTTTGAAGGCGGTGTGACCGTTTGGACCGGGACCTGGGCAGTGCTAGTAACGGAATAGTCGAACCATTGCGAGCCATTGAGTCCGATCAGGTAAGGCACAACACCTTGCGAGGCGGTGGCACCTTGCAAAGCGGTGGTGAACAGACCGCCCGTAACGGACGTTGGCAAACTCGTTGTGGGAGACTGCGCGTTTTGGCCGTTGCATGTGGAGTAGTTATATAACGGCGTGGAACTAGCCTGGTCGCCACTGGCAAAGTAGGACTGGCCGTCAGGCATCCACGCCAGAGCATTTACCTTGGTGCTGAGGCCAAGGTCGGCTGGAGTCTGGGAGCTGATCGGCACAAAGGTGTCAGCCTGATAGACGTAGACCCCGTTAGCGCCGCCAATCCAGAAGTTGGAGTCGTCGTCCGCGAATGTCACGGAAGTGATGTTGGGAATCGTATAGCGCACGGCGACCTTGGTCCCGGTGGTATCGATGAAGAAGACCAAGCCGTTGGTCACGTCGGAGATCAGAACGTAGCGGCTGTCGTGCGAGACGCCCAGCACCGAGCCTGTCACCACATCGGTGGCGAGCCCGCCCTGCACCGGGTAGCTCATCACGGAGGACTCGAAGGAGGTCAGATTTGCCACCATCAGGCCGGCGCTGCTGCCCAGATACGCGACGGCGCCGTTCGGAGCAACCACCAGGGAGTTGGGCACGTTGGCCAGCGCGACGGTGTGGGTGAGCGCCAGGGATTCGCTGTCATAGGCTTCCAGACGGTGTGACGGGGTTACGCCGTCCGCATAGTACTGTCCGGAGACCAACACCGTACTTCCGGCTTGGCCCAGTACGGTGGCGCCGATCACATTGCTGTAGATGGGAAAGCCAAAGCCGGTTGTCAGGCTGGTGCCAGCTCCCGCCGGCGAAACGAAGTCCTGTACCGCGGGATTGCAGTTGGTCGAAACGCAGGAGGCAACCATGGAGAAGCGTCCCGAGGTGTTCGCCGTCAGCTTGGAGGTCAACGCAAGATCAGTACTGAAAGCCCCGGTCAGCGGATTTGATGTGGTGTAGTTCAGCGGCGAGGTGATCAGCAAGTTGCCGTTGGTGTCCAGTAGCGTTGCGGTCACGTACAACGCGCTGCCAACGCTCAAGCTGTCCAGGTCGGCTGTTGAGTAGGGTGGTATCGGAGTTCCATTGGTATAGGACGAAGTGGTCAGGACGATCGAGCTGGGTGGGCAGGTGACAAATGCAAGCGGCGCACTAGTGGTTCCGTTCAGGCTGGCGAAGACGTTGGTTACGCCAGGATTGCGCGCCTGCACGAAGCCGTAGGTGCTGACAGTGGCCACATTGGAGTTGTCGGTTGTCCAAGTGTAATCGTTATCGTTTATACAGCCTGCCGCTTCGGGGACGATGGAACAATTGGGAATCGGGTTTCCATTAGCGTCCAAGGGCTGCGCAACATACTTCACCTGACCGTTTTGCGAAACGCAGCTCAAAGGTTTTGCCGAGGCGTTCGACGGCCAAGGCTCAGAGCTACCTGGCCATGCTGGATTTGAACTTGTGGCGTTACCGTTCAGGGTGATGCTGGTGGCGCGCGGATGGACGGCGAGCAGAGTGCTTCCGGTGACGTTATTACTGGCATTGTAGGCCGAGATGGTCACGTACCCGGTAGGAAGCGTGCTTGTCGGAGTGCAGGTCAAGTAGCGGGTATCCCATTCTCCCGCGCAAACCTGTCCGTTTGGAGAAACCGAAACTCGAGAATCGGAGCTATAAAACTTTATGGTTGGCTGAGGGCTGACCGGCTTGGCCGCGCCGTTTTCGTAGGACACGTCAACCGTGGCAGTGATCGAGGTCCAATCACCAGAGTTTAGCGTGAATAGGACTGGCGTCACCACCATCGAGTAGACGTCGTTGGTGGCGGGTTTGGTGCTGCTGCTGACCGAACTGCCGCAGCTTGCCATCAATCCGGCAAGCCCAATCAAAATGAGAGCTGACAACCGATTCATGTACCGCACCTATCGGATCGTGATCCAGGTCGGATTGCTGGTGGAACTTTCGGGGCTTACGTAGGCCGGGTTCAACGACCTTAGTGCGCCGGTATTCTGGTTAATTCCGAGCTGGAAGATCTTATTTGCGCCGGTGGTCGCGTCGATCAGATACAACGCATTGTTTGCGTTGGCCACGGTCAAAAATGCCGGCGTCTGGCAACCGGTGCCACAATCGAAGGGCGACGCGCTGTTGACCTGGATGCCATTGACCGTAGTGAGCGAGCCTAGAACCTCGATCGGTTCTCCGGAAGTCGTGGAGATCTTATATACCGAAATGTTATGCGATTGCTGATTGGCTACAAACAAAAAGCGATTGTCGTTCGAGGTTGCGCCGGCAATCGGACCCTGCGGATAGTAGTAGGGCGCGATCAGCGATGCGTTTTCCTGGAATGGCGAACCATTCATGATCAACAGGGTGCCGTTACTCTGCACGTTGAATCCGTAGAAGGTGGGGGAGCAGGTTGAGTTCAAAGTGCTCGCGGATGTCAATGCCGCGCAGTTTTGACTGGTAGTGCGATACGGGGTTGTGAATTGGCTATCCAGCACGTACATGTAGGAGCCGTTAGCCGACAGGATCATGTAGCTGGGATGAGCACCCACGGACGCTGGACTGCCGGCTTGGGTCGGTACACCTGAGGATGTGTTCAAGGTGAAGCCCACGACCGCCGCCTGGCTTGGGGCCAACCCGAAAAGAGCACCACCGCTAGGCGCCATTGCCAGTTGCGTAATGGCATAGCCGATATTCATAGGACTGCTTCCGGTGAGTATGCCGGTCGCGGGGTCAATCGAAAAATACTGCAACTGCTGCGTAGTCGGCAGCGCGACGTAGAGGAAGAGGCTGTTGGGAGAGACCACCAGCGAACTGGCCCCGTGGATGACCGGATATATGGCAATCTGGGTGCTAAGCTCGCCATTGCCGGCGCGAGTGTAGGCGTAGACGTTATTGCCGAGATTGTCCAGGTAGTATGCCCATTTTCCGTTTGGGGAAAACTGGAGCACTCTGGGTCCATCGCCGCCAGTAGTGGGAGTGCTCTGTGGTGAAATGTCGGACGTGGTCAGGGTGCCATCCGTATTCACGGTGTAGACGGTGAAGCCTGTACCGTTGGAATTGCTGATGTATGCCAGCGTTCCTGTGCTCGTAACTCCACCACAGCCGACCGTGATTGCCAAGAGGCAAAGTGCGGCCATATAGCCGATCAAGCGCTTCATGCAAGCTCCCAGAGCGGAAAGAAGGTAGCCGCCCGTTTTCTCGAGATCAATCCTAATTCAATCATAATTCCGGCAGACCACGATTCAGCCTTTAGTTAAGCAGTAAACCGGCAAAATTCCTGTATCGCGGATTGAGAGATTCTATCCTACCCAGGAGATTTTCGCCTCTGCGGCAGATTCTAGCGCTCTTGCTGGGCTCGTCTCCCCGGTTATTCCGCCCCGGTCGGACGCGGAACCTGTTGCTTCGGCGTGGCTCTGGCCGCAGAATACATGCGGGGGATAAGGCCTTGGAACTGCATCTTAACGGCGTAGAGAGACGAGTGCTGGCCTCTCTACTGGAAAAAGAGACCACCACCCCAGACTATTATCCGCTGACCTTGGATGCTCTACTGGCCGCCTGCAATCAGAAGACGAACCGCGAACCCGTGATGGAACTGGAGGAAGTTGCGGTGCGCGAGGCACTGCATTCGCTGGAAGAAGTGGGGCTGGCTCGAGTGGCGCCGGATGCGGGACGGGTGGCGCGCTTTGAACACCGCATGGGCGAGGTTCTTAATCTTGGCCGGCGCGAGAATGCATTGCTGTGTACCCTGTTACTGCGCGGAGCGCAAACTCCGGGGGAGTTGCGAGCGCGCAGCGAGCGCATGCATCGTTTGGAAGATCTCGACGAAGTGCAACTGGTTTTGCAGAAGCTGATTGAGCACGACCCGCCGCTGGTGAAGCTGCTGCCCAGGCAGCCCGGGACCAAGGAGGCGCGCTACGTCGATCTGCTGGGGGAAAACGAGACGGAATGGAGCACGGCCGCGCCAGCCGCTGCTGGTGAGCAAGCTGCACCGGCCCCGGGCGACGAGCGTATCACCGATTTGCAATCCGAAATTGCTCAGCTGCGCGCGGAAATCGAGGTTTTGCGGGAGCAATTTGCCGATTTTCGCCGCCAATTCGAATCCTGATGCTTTCGCATCCGGAGTATGCGGAGTAGCATTGTAATCTTGGGAGAGCCACAATGAGCACTATTACCGAAAACCTTGCAAACTGCGCGACAGCGTCCGTTCATGCACCCAAGCGCCTGCTATACGGCCCCGGGCCCAGCCAAGTATATCCGCGAATCTACCAGGCGATGGCGCAGCCGCTCGTCGGCCATCTCGACCCGTATTTCTTTCAAGTGTCGCAAGAGGTGCAGAAGGGGCTTCGCACCGTGTTTGGCACGAAGAATGAGCTGACCATCCCGATATCGGCCACCGGGTCAGGCGGAATGGAAACCGCGGTTTCGAACTTTATTGAACCGGGCACGAAGCTCGCGCTGTTTGTTAATGGATTCTTCGGCGAGCGCATTTGCGAGATGGCCAAGCGCCACGGCGCCGAAATCGTGCGCCTCGAAAAGCCATGGGGCGAAACCTTCAGCGACGACGAAGCGGCGGAGTTCATCCGGCGCGAGCGTCCGCAGGTGGTAGCGTTTGTGCAGGCGGAAACCTCGACAGGAGCCTTCCAGCAGAGCAAGGCGCTATGTGAGGCAGCCCACGAGGTGGACGCGGTCGTAATTGCAGATTGTGTGACCTCGTTAGGCGCAATGCCAGTCGATGTAGATGCCAACGGTATAGATGTCGCCTATAGCTGTACGCAGAAGGGTTTGAGCGCGCCTCCAGGATTGAGCCCGATTACGATTTCGCCGCGGGCGCAGGAACGGCTAAGCCAACGCAAGCAAGCTAACCGTAGCTGGTACTTCGATCTTTCTTTGATTTCCGATTACCTGACGATTTCGCACCGCTATCATCACACCGCTTCGGCAACGCTGTTCTACGCGCTGCATGAGTCGTTGGCAATCATCGAGGAAGAAGGGTTGGGACTTCGCCAGCGACGCCACCAGCGGGCGCATGAACGCTTTGTGGCTGGCGTCCAGAGGTTGGGCCTGGCGATGAAGGTCGCCGAGGGACACCGCATCTGGAACCTCAACACGCCGTGCGTTCCCGAGGGCGTGAACGAACCCAAGGTGCGCGCCTATCTGTTGGAGAAACACGGCATTGAGATCGCAGGGGGCTTTGGTCCGCTGGCGGGAAAGATATTCCGCATTGGTATCATGGGGCCGCTGGCAACGGATGAAGGCGTGGATCGCTTCCTGGCAAAATTCGATGAGGCGATGAAGGAAACAGCGTAGGAGAAGGTTTTAAGGATAAGGTGTTCGGGAATATACAAGGGTGCCGGTCACGGCACCCTTGATCTTTGTGGCCGGAGTGTGCGGTATGCAGGCTTGCGCCATGGCGCAGACCTTGACCTTGAAACCTTGCGCTCAGTCGCGGTGCATTCGATCGTCGATTGGCCGCCGTCCGGCGTAGCCTTCTTCGGTTCCGTGCCAGTGCGAGATCGTAGGCTCGCCCATCTTCCAGCAGAGCAGCACGATCTCACCATCCACCCGGCAGGGGAAGTCCAGCAGGCCGATGTCGAGGTCTTTGACCTGGACACCGATGGCATTGATCTCCGAGAGCGTATCCTTGGCGGTCTGGATGGCTTTTTCGCGTTGAGCTTTACGGGCAGTGCAGGCGCGCACATCCACTAGAGTTCCGCCATTCAGGAAGATGCGCTCGCTGAGTTCGTTGAATTCCTGATCAATCTCTTCAATCAGCGCTTTCGACTCAATCGACCGGCGTAACAGGCTTTCCAGAATCGGTAGCATCGACTGCGCTTCACGCAGTGTAAAGGTTCGCATAGCTTGTACTTCCATTCTATCCGATAGCGACAAAACCGCGCTCGCTCAGGTACGGGCCAAACGACACCCCTCCAGTCGCCAAGGGTGGGCGCCTGTACGAGCGCCCGGCTTACCCCTTGATCTGCAGCATCCGATCGAGAGCGACCTTGGCCCAATGCTTCACTGCCGGACGCACCTTGATCTGGTTTACCACTGTCCCCTCCACCAGGTTTTCCAGCGACCAAGCCAGATGCTGCGGTGAGATGCGATACATCGTTGTACAGAGGCAACCGGAGTCGTTCAAGGTCACGATCGTCTTGTCGGGATGCTGTTTGGCCAGGCGATTGATGAGGTGAATTTCCGTGCCGATTGCAAACTTTGCGCCAGCCGGAGCTTGGGCTACCAAGCGGCGTAACTTGTCGGTGGAACCAGTGTCATCGGCTTTTTGGCAGACCTCCCAACGGCACTCGGGATGGACGATGACTTGGACTCCCGGATGACGTTCGCGGATGCGATCGACGTGTTCAGGCAAGAAACGCATGTGCACCGAGCAGTGTCCCTTCCAGAGGATCACCTTCGCCTGACGTAGCTTCTCCGCGGATTGCCCACCCTGCAACTGGTATGGATCCCATACTGCCATCTCATCGAGGGGGATGCCCATGGAAAAGCCGGTGTTGCGTCCCAGGTGCTGATCGGGGAGGAAGAGGATCTTCTGGTTGCGTTCGAAGGCCCAGTCCATGGCCGCGCGCGCGTTGCTACTGGTGCAGACGGTTCCGCCGCGCTCGCCCACGAAGGCCTTGATCGCCGCCGCCGAGTTCATATAGGTCAGCGGAGTTATGCCGCGTCCGTGCTCGCTGGTCAGGCCTAGACGTACGAACTGTTGCCAGGCGTCCTCGACCTGCGAAATCTCGGCCATGTCTGCCATGGAGCAGCCGGCATTCAAGTCCGGCAGAATTACCGCCTGGTCGGGACGCGCCAGAATGTCAGCCGACTCTGCCATGAAGTGGACGCCGCAGAAGACGATGTAACGTCCCTTGGCCTGCGAGGCCAGTTCGGAGAGCCGCCAACTATCGCCCTGAAAGTCGGAGAATTGAATCACTTCGTCGCGCTGGTAGTGGTGCCCCAGGACGACACATTGCTCCCCCAAAATCTCTCGTGCCGCACGAATGCGCGAGTCGCATGAGTGATCTGGCAGGACAAGATAATTGTCCAAGGAACACGTAGAGTTCGTACTGACTGCTGTACTCACGGTTTATCTGCCTTCAGCTCTCGCTGCCATCCATAAGGACGACGCGGAACGGGGATGTTGAAAGCGCTATCTCCGGCTCCAGCGGATGCACATACCAAACAAGGGCCCCATCCGCGGGGATGTTGAAGCCGTAGCTGTTACTACTGTTAATGATGCATGAATATGGGGTAAGGAAGCAAATACTTTAGCGCAACTTCATTCTTTAGCACAGAGCCGAGAAGATTCGCAGCTAGATTCCGGCGCGCTCAGCCGCCGATGTGAACCATGGTTCTGCCGGGCTGAATAAATCCGGGCTCGCCGATGTGATGACGCTCTTCCTTGTGAGCGACGGCGAACTCGATGACGCGCGCCAGTTCTTCGTCTCCGCCCCCGGCGCGCAGCGCGGCATGCAGGTCGTGTTCGCGCAGAGAGAAGAGGCAGGTGCGGATTTTTCCGTCGCTGGTGAGGCGAATACGGGAGCAGGCACCGCAGAAGGGAAGTGTCACCGGGGCGATGACGCCGAATTCGGCACTGCCATCGTCAAAGCAATAACGCCGCGAGGTGGAGCTGGGTTCGTGGGCAATCTCATGGAAGGGCGCGAAGCGTGCCATGCGCTCCAGAACTTCCGCTAGCGAGATGACCACCTCCGGCGTCCAGACGCGGCCCTCATCCAGCGGCATGAATTCGATGAAGCGGACCGAGACCTGCTCCTGCTGGGCGAAGCTGCCGAAGGCTTCTATCTGATCTTCATTGAAACCGCGCAGTAGAACACAGTTCACTTTGACGGGGCCAAGTCCCACGCGCCGCGCCGCACGCAGCCCCGCCAGCACCTTGGCGTAACCGTTGTTCACGCGAGTGATGCGCGCGAAGCGCTCCGGATCCACCGCGTCCATACTCACGGTGACACGGTTGAGACCGGCCTGCTTCAACGGCTCAGCCAGTTCCTCCAGCAAATGGCCGTTGGTGGTGATGGCCAGTTCGGGAGCTGAGCCCTCGACGGTGCGCAGCGCGGCGAGTTCCCGCACAAGTTCAAGAATGTCGCGGCGCAAGAGAGGCTCGCCGCCGGTCAGGCGAATCTTGGTGATTCCAAGCGAAACAAATACCCGCGCCATGCGCAGATAGTCTGCCAGAGGAAGCTCGGCGAACTGCGCGCCTCCGTTGCCGGTGCGGCAGTAGACGCAGCGGTAGTTGCAACGGTCGGTGATGGATATGCGGAGATCGTGGATGCTACGCCCGAATTTATCAACTAGCGGCATGGAGTAGACACGATGGCCAAGGCGCCATTGTGCTCGTTGTATAGATGCTCATGGCGCGGTATCGGCTCTATCTGGTCTGTGCGAAAAGGCACAGTCCGCGCTACATGCCATCGTAACTTGGCCCGCCGCCGCCCTCGGGGGGCACCCAGGTGATGATCTGGTAGGGGTCCATGATGTCGCAAGTCTTGCAGTGCACGCAGTTGGAAGGGTTGAGGTGAATGCGCTTCTGGCCGGGCGTGTCGGGCCCGTCCTCCATCTCGTAGACATTGGCAGGGCAGAAGAACTGGCAGGGATTTCCGTACTCACGAGTGCATCGGCCATTGCAGATATCGGTGTCATCAATGACTAGGTGCGCGGGCTGATCCTCCTCATGACGAGTGCCGGAGTGATACAGATCCGTGAGTTTGTCGAAGGTCAGCTTGCCATCTCCCTTGGCCCACCCGAGCAACTGCTCGCGGCCTCCGGGATATCCCATGATGTCCCATAGCGGCAGCATGCGTTCGTGGCCAGCGCGTGCCGGATAGCAGTTCAGCAGGCCGTGGCCGCCGGTCGCCATCAGCAGTCCGGTATTCAACATCCCGCTCAGGAAGCCGTGCTCGAAGCCCTGGTGGAAGTTGCGCACCGGGTAAAGCTCCTGCTTGATCCAACTCGACTCCACCTTCCGCTGGAAGGTGGCGAGCTGCTTGGCGCTGCAGTTGCCCGAAGTCAATGCCTCGAAGGCGGTTTCGGCGGCAAGCATCCCGCTCTTGATCGCAAGATGAATGCCCTTGAGCCGCTGCGAGTTCAAGAATCCAGCAGAGTCTCCCACGATCATCCAGCCGTTGCCGCCGAGTGGAGGCATGGACCACCAGCCGCCGTAGGGCATAGTCTTGGCGCCGTAGCGCACCATCTTGCCGCCATCGAGAAGCTTGGCCACAAACGGATGCAGCTTGAAAGACTGGAGCGCGTGCTGCGGGTCGGTGTGCGGATCAGGATAGTCGAGGCCGGTGACGAAGCCGAGCGAAACCGTATTGTCCTTGCCGCCGTAGATCCAGGCCCCGCCGTACTCTCTGGTGGTGAGCGGGTAGCCCATGGTGTAGATCACCTGACCGGGCTGGACGCGTCCAGCGGGCAATTCCCACAGCTCCTTCACACCCACGCCATAGGTCATGGGATTGCGGTCCTGCATGAGGTCGAGCTTGGTGGTGAGTTGTTTGGTGAGAGAGCCGCGCGAGCCCTCGGCCAGGATGGTCACCTTCGCTTTCAGGTCGTAGCCGGGCTCGAAGTTGGCCTTGGGCTGGTTCGCCTTGTCGAGGCCCTTGTCGTCGGTGCGCACTCCGGCAACGCGATCACCCTCAAAGAGCAGTTCGCTTCCGGCAAAACCGCTGAAGATGGTGATGCCTGTCTCCTCGACCTTTGCGCCCAGCCACTTGACGAAGCGGTTGATGCTGATCACATAGTTGCCATGATCCTGCATGGGAGGCGGGGTGAGCGGAGCCTTGAACGCGCTGCTCTTGGTCAGGTAATAGAGACTGTCGCTTGCGACCTCGGCCTCGATGGGCGCATCCTTCTCCCACTCCGGCAGCAGCTCATTCATGGACCGAGGGTCGAGCAGGGCGCCGGATAGACAGTGCTGCCCGATCTCGCGCGCCTTCTCCAGAACATAGATGTTTTCCTTGGAGAGCTGCGCCTCGGGATGCTCCGCATTGTGGGCGTCGATGAGTTGCGAGAGGCGCAGTGCGCAAGCCATTCCAGCCGGTCCACCACCAACGATGACCACGTCGGCTTCCATCTCGGGATGTTCGATTCCTTCTAAGGGCGTGCGAAAGATCATGGAGTTTAACCTTGATATACCGAAGCTTTGAAGCTCCTACGCTTTTGCCTTCTTCACTTCTTCAGTCAGCACCGGGACTATGTCAAAGAGATTGCCCACCACGGCGACGTCGGCGACTTCAAAGATTGGAGCCTCTGCATCCTTGTTGATGGCGATGATGTTTTTCGAGCCTTTCATGCCGACGATGTGCTGGATGGCTCCGCTGATGCCGAGTGCGAGGTAAAGCTTGGGACTTACGGTCTGGCCGCTTGATCCGACTTGGCGCTCCATCGGCAGCCAGCCGGCGTCGCAAATGGGACGAGATGCGGCGATCTCTCCGCCTAGCGCGTCGGCCAGCGCCTGCGCGATCGCAATGTTCTTCTGTTCCTTGATGCCGCGGCCAACCGAGACAATGATAGTTGCCTGCGAAAGGTCGACGGCCTGCTTGGCCGCCTGGAACGGAGCCTCGGGGTGAGTGCGAATCTCGCCGCTGGCGGCGACAACGTGCTCGACGTTAGCACCTTCGCCCATCTCTACTTGGTCGCCCCGGTAGGCGCCGTTTTGGAAGCTTGCAAACCATGGCCCGTCGCCTGCTAAAGAGACATCGGCAGCGAATTTTCCCTGGAACATTGGCCGCGTAAAGAGCAGCTTTCCACCATCGAATTTTGCTCCCACCGCATCGCTCACCAGCAGCGCGCCCAGCGAAGCTGCGAGCTTCGGCGCAAAGTCGCGCACCTGGTAGGTATGCGGCAGTAGTACCAATTTTGGCTTGTTGGTCTCGATGAATGCCTTGAGGGCTACAACAAAGCCATCGGGCGTGTACTGTTCCAGCGCCGGGCCTTCTATGGCATAGACCTTTGCGACTGCTGTCTTCGCAATCTCATCCACCGGAGACGAAAGACTCTCGCTACTACCCACGAGTGCGGCCTCGACCGCCCAGCCGGTCTGTTTGGCCAGGGCCTGTGCGCCCGCCAGGGTCTCAAAGGAGACCCGGTTCAGTTTGCCTTCGCGCTGCTCGGCTATTACCAGAATCGTCTCTGCCATCACGTCCATCCTCGATCACGCGCGATCCGCGCGCCCAGATTTTGTTGTTGAACTCCTAGCGCAAAGCGCGAAGCTTTCGCGAACCAATGCCAATCAGCGTTGCGCCTATCAAGGCGAAGATCGCTGCCAGCCAGCCCAGAGCATGTCTCCCCATGGGCCTTTCCGCTAGGTGGAAGAAGTACAGCAACAGCGCCACCATCAGGAGCATCCCTCCCAGGACGCGCAGGGCATTTACGCCCTCGCGCAACTGCTCGCGGTCTTCCTGCTTTGCCAGCTTCGCCGTCATAACGTTCCTTACAGCACGCGTATTTCGTCGCGCAGCTTGGCTACCAGCTTCTTTGCCACTTCCTGCGGCGAACCCTGAATAATCTCTGCCTGTTTTGTCTTTACAGGTATGTAGAGCCGTTCGATGGTCAACTGGTTTGGCTGCAACGCCGGGGAGACTTCGTCGAAGGTCACCTTGCGCAGTGGCTTGTTCTTGGCCTGCTTAATGCCGATGAGTGTGGCATAACGCAGCTTATTGATGCCGGACTGGATGGTGAGCACCGAGGGCAGAGGCATCTCGACGTACTGAAAGAAGCCGCTCTCCAACTCTCGCTTCACACGAATGCCGCCGTCTTTCGCTTCAATCTGCATGATGATAGTGGCATGGGGCCAGCCCAGCAGCTCCGCCAAGAGCACGCCGGTTTGCGCATAGCCAAAGTCATCCGATTGCAGTCCGGTGAAGATCAGATCGAAGGACTCGTCCTTGATTGCCGCGGCAAAGGCACGGGCAATGTTAAAGGCGTCCAGCGTAGTGAAGCGATCATCCTCTAGATGAATGGCACGGTCAGCCCCCTTGGCGAGCGCCTCACGCAGAACCTGTTGCGCCCGTGCTGGACCGGCTGTAATTACCACCACCTCGCCACCGTTCTTTTCCCTCTGCCGGAGCGCTTCCTCCAGCGCATAGGCATCGGGTTCGTTCACCTCGTAGCCCACATCCTCGCGTACCCAGGTTGCTCGCTCGTTGAGTTTGAGCGGCGCGTCCTTCTGCGGTACCTGCTTCATGCACACCAGGATCTTCACCCTGCACCTCGATTGAAAGTCTTAATTGAACTCAAGAACAGCGCGCCATGCCCGCGCCAGGAAACCACAGTAAGAGCTGGAAGATAGAAGCCACCCCGGCTTCATCCCCTTTTTGGCCTTCAGCCGCAGCTCAGCCTGCGGCCGGAAGAGTATATCGCGACCGGCGAAAAAACTGAATGGGCATTCAATTTGAATTGCCGGCAGGTTTTGTAATCGGGTCCTGGACGAGGTTGCGGCGATGATATGCGGAGGAAAGACAGGGACGCCAGTGGGCGTCCCTATGAACTCGCGCGCATCATTGGCATCCTTGGCGGCTAGAGAAAAGCCACGGTCTGGATGCCGGCGATCTCGAAGCGCTTCCGGCAGCGCAGGTTCTTACAGGCCAGTAAATCGTCTTTGCGCACCATGTAGCTCTGCGCCTTGGCAAATTTTGCCCGGTCGCGCTCATCGGCCCGAGGAGGCAGGGACTTCTTCTTCATGCGCACAATCCAGCCGACCTCGTACTCGCCCTCCTGGCGACAGTGCGGGCAGATCAACATGTGCTTTTTGACTTCTTGCCGCTCGTCGTAATATTCCCGTTCTTCCATGGTTACCTATTATATGCGCCTAAATTCCCGACCTCACCTCTGGGCAGAGCTCTTCCGGTCATTTTCCCGCTTTTGCTAGCCAGATGCTCTCCCGAAACGGTCCAACCCCGTTATGTTCGTGGAACTATCCAACCTAAACTCGCATCCAAGTTGAAATTGCGATGCGTAGGCCGTATCGTATTGGCTGTCCGGCAGACGCGATCTTCCCCCCACCGGACAGGGTTGATCCGTTTCCTGAAGTTGAGGAGGGCGGTGTTTTTCTGGCTGTTCTATTTGAAGGAGAGAGTGACCGATGGAAAGCAAGCCGGCACAGAATATACAGGATTCGTTTCTCAACACGGCGAGGAAAGATAAGTCTGTTATCACGATCTACCTGCTAAGTGGTGTCAAATTGGCAGGCCGCATTCGGTCATTCGATAAATACTCCGTGGTGCTTGAGACCAATAACCAGGAACAGCTGATTTTCAAGCACGCCATTTCCACCGTGGTCATGGCGCGGGCGCCGCATCTTGATCGTCCTGCTGCCCATGTGACTTCGCCGGCAAATTCTGCCGTGGCGCCCGCTGCGCCTATCTCCTCTACATCGTCGCAGGGGTGAGCTATCGCTGAGCGTCGCTTGCCTGGTCCCCTGGAAGCCGCAGTAGCGGCTGCTGAGCGCTCCCGTCTCCCGGGCGAAGCCGAACGCGCGTTTCTGGTCGGAGTTGAATTCCGTAACCGCACGGGCGTCCACCCCCAAGGCGCAGGCGAAGCGGTCGAAGACTCGCAGCCAATTCCTCCGCAGGCCCGTCAAGCCAAGTCAGCCTCCTCCAAGACCTTACGTCTCGACGCCGATGATCATGCCGTGCCTTTCAACGCAGAAGAGTCGTTGGCTGAGCTGCGCGAGCTGACTGAAAGCGCTGGGGCAGCGGTGGTGGGAGAGGTGTTGCAACGCCGCGATCGCCCCGACCCGGCAACCCTGATTGGACGCGGTAAGGTGGAGGAGATTGCCGCTGCCGCCAAGGCCACCGATGCCGATGTTCTCATCTTCGATCACGAATTGTCGGGCTCCCAACTTCGCAACTTGGAGCGTGAGTTCCACTGCCGGGTGGTTGATCGAACCCAGTTGATCCTCGACATTTTTGCCCGCCACGCACGCACCCGCGAAGGTCAGCTCCAGGTGGAGCTGGCGCAGTTGGAATATATGCTGCCGCGCCTTGGGGGCCGTGGCGCCGAAATGTCTCAGCTTGGCGGCGGTATTGGTACCCGCGGACCCGGTGAAACACAGCTTGAAACTGACCGCCGCAAGATTCATCGTCGCATCAAGCACGTCAAGGAGCAGATCGAAGATGTGCGGCGGGTTCGCTCGCAGCAGCGCCAGCGGCGGGAAAGCATCCCAGTTCCGGTAGTTGCCCTCGTGGGCTACACCAACGCCGGCAAGTCCACGCTCTTTAACGCACTTACCCGCGCCGGAGTGGTGGAGAGCTCACGCATGTTCGCCACCTTGGACCCGACACTGCGCACCGTGACTCTACCCTCAAGGCGCGACATACTGCTCTCGGACACCGTGGGCTTCATTCGCAATCTGCCCACGACGCTAGTCTCCGCCTTTCGCGCCACACTTGAAGAGGTGCAGCGGGCTGCGATCCTGCTCCAGGTGATCGATGCCACTAGTCCCACAGCCGCCGAGCAGATGGCCCAGGTGGAGAGCGTTCTGCGTGAGTTGGAAGCCTTCGACAAGCCGCAGATTCACGTGCTCAACAAGATCGATCTGTTTGACGACAAGACCCGTGCAACGCTCAAGGACACGGCGGAGAGCGTACATATTTCTGCCGCCCGCGGCATCCGTCTTGAACCGCTGCTTGCCGCGATCGATGCTCGCCTGGAACAAGACCCAATTGAGCGCGCTCGCCTGAAGGTGCCGCAGTCGGAAGGTAGGGCCCTCGCGCAGTTGGAATCGCGCTCCGTGGTTCTTTCGCGGCATTATGGCGAGAATGAGACGGTGGAACTTGAGGTCGATGCCCCCGTGTCATTACTGCGCCGGCTTAGCCAGTTTGTGGTGGCCGACGCTGCCACAAACAAACGCATCCGAAAGCGCGCGATCCGGACAAGGCAGTAGTCTGCGGAGCAATGAACGCGTTGACTGGCCCGTGGGCAAAAAATATGGCCAGTTACGATTTTTCTTGCAATTGTACTCGGAAGAAAATTAAATGGGCCTGTGGGTGAGGAGCGGTGTCACTTCCTCGGCTACAGGCCCATTTCGATCCGGAATTGGATCGAAGGCGATGGTGGTTATGGTAGCGCTTTCGCACCGCCAGTCAAGCGAGATCGAGAGATGAATCTCGTTTTCTATCCGATTTTCTGACCAAAATGGTCAATTATTAGGTGATTCAGGCAGACATTGACAGTGCCGTATGGGGAGTGGTAGCTTCGGAAGTTATTTGAAACGCTGCGTTTCCCAGCCATTGCACTCATGATATTGAAATGGAACAAACCCTAAAGCAATTAAGTGAGTTACTACTCGGCGCTATCCCCACCGTGGCGCTGCTTCTGGCACTATATGGCTCGTATCACTTCATTGTGCACAAGCCGTTGGAGGCCGTGCTGGCCGAGCGCCGCAAGCGGACTCAGGGAGCGGTTGAGCAGGCTCGCGCTGATATCGGTGCGGCAGCCGCACGCGCCACTGAATACGAAGCACGCCTGCGCGAGGCGCGTCTTGCCGTCTTTAAGGCTTTGGACATGCGCCGCAAACAGGCGATGGAGGCTCGGGCTGCTGCCGTAGCGCAGGCTCGCGAAGGTGCCCAGCAGCAGATTATGCAGGCCAAAGCTCAGCTTGAGCACGAATCCGCCGCTGCCCGCGCCACTCTGGCCGCCGCCAGCGACAGCATTGCCAGCCAGATTATTGGGACCATTCTTCAAGCCGCCAGCTCCGGCCCGGCAACCGTTGTGGGCGGGCGATAATGGTGAAATACATCCGCATCAGCCTCCTCGCCGTCGGCCTGGTGCTGGCCTCTGCCGCACTCTTCGCCCAGCCTAGCCCCCAAGCGCAGCCTCCAGCTTCAACCCCGGCAGTATCCGTGGACGCGCAGAAAAGTTCAGAACGCAACCTTGCCAAGATCTCCACAAAAGCTGGCGACAATAAAGCTCCAGAGGAGGAAGAGGAAGAGAACGTTCAGTTCAAGTACTCGCCGATTGTGAGAAAGGTCGCCACAGCAACCGGACTCTCCAAAGAGGCCGTTTACTGGACCTTTCTCGTCATCAACTTCGCAATCCTCGCCGCCGGTTTGGCGTGGGTGGTGAAGAAGGCGCTTCCCAACGGCTTTGCTCCCCGCACCGCCGAAATCCAGAAGGGTATAGAAGAGGCTCGTAAGGCCAGTGCCGATGCTGGTGCCCGCCTCGCTGAGATAGAGGGTCGTCTCGCCAAACTCGACGCCGAAATCGCCGAGATAAGAAGCGCCGCTGAGGCTGACTTCAGTCTTGAGGAGCAGCGCATTAAGGCTGCGGCCGAGCAGGATGCCAAGAATGTGATTGCCGCCGCTGAGCAGGAGATTGCCGCTGCGGCCCGCACCGCGCAGCGCGAACTCAAGTCGTTTGTCGCCGACCTGGCGGTTGGACTCGCGGAAAAGAAGATCAATGTGGACGATGCAACCGACAAGGCACTGGTTCGCGGATTCGCCTCCCAGCTCGGAAAGGATGGCCGATAATGGCAGCCGTTTCCAGTCGCTACGCCCGCGCCCTGGCCGATGTAATTACCGATGCCAAACTGGATTCCACCGAGGCGGTCGCGCAACTTGGTACTCTGGTCGCCGCTTTTGAGGAGAGCCGGGAATTGCGAGAAGTTTGGGAGTCGCCCGCCGTTCCCGTGGAGCAGAAGCGTAAGCTTCTCGATGTGCTCACCGCGCGGCTTGGTGTTACCGACCGGCCAATTCGAAACTTCATTGCCGTACTCATCGACCAGGATCGCATTGGCCTGCTGGCTGAAATTGCCCGCGAGCTGGATGTGGAACTTAATCGCCGCATTGGACGCGTTGACGCCGAGATAGTAAGTGCCCGCGAGCTTGGAGCAGAACAGCGCGCCGCGTTGCTGGCCGAGATTTCTCGTGTGACCGGTAAGATCGTTCTGCCGCACTATACAACGGACGAGACGTTAATCGGCGGGGCGATGGTGAGAGTTGGAAGCACAATTTATGACGGTTCGGTGCGCGGGCAGTTGCAGCGCATTCGCCAGCAGTTGAGTGAGGAATAGGGGTGCGAGTCCCAACAAGTTCAGGATCGCCGCTGGCGCTCCGGTCGTTCAACGTTTGAAATTTTGAGTGCACTGCCCGCGGATAGCCGGCAGACGGTAGCTGAGAGCTAAAACATGGCCCAGATTAAAGCAGACGAGATTACACAACTCATTCGTGAGCAAATCGAGAACTACGAAAGCAAGATCACAGTCGATGAAGTCGGCACCGTGATCTCCGTCGGCGATGGCATCGCCCGCATTCATGGCTTGGACAAGGTTATGGCTGGCGAACTACTCTCCTTCCCGCATGGCATCGCTGGTCTGGCCATGAACCTCGAAGAGGATCAGGTCGGCTCCGTGCTGCTCGGCGAAGCCACAGAGATCAAGGAAGGTGACGAGGTCAAGCGTACCGGCCGCATCATGAGCGTACCGGTCGGCGACGCCCTTATCGGTCGCGTGGTTAACGCTCTGGGCCAGCCCATCGATGACAAGGGGCCTATCGCATCAAGCGAGTTCCTTCCTGTTGAGCGCATCGCTCCTGGCGTCATTGCCCGTCAACCAGTGCGCGAGCCCATGGCTACCGGCATCAAGTGCATCGACGCCATGATTCCCATCGGCCGCGGCCAGCGCGAACTCATCATCGGCGATCGCCAGACCGGCAAGACTGCCATCTGCCTCGACACCATCATCAACAACAAGGGCGGCGATCTCATCTGCGTTTACGTTGCCATTGGCCAGAAGCGATCTACCGTCGCCCAGGTCGTGAAAACGCTGGAAGAGGCGGGTGCCATGGCCTACACCGTCGTGGTGGTGGCTTCAGCCTCGGACCCCGCACCGCTACAGTACATTGCGCCCTACTCGGGCACGGCCATTGCCGAATACTTTCGCGACAGCAAGCGCCACGCGCTGATCATCTACGACGATCTTTCCAAACACGCTGCGGCTTACCGCGAAATCTCTCTGCTGCTCCGCCGTCCACCGGGGCGCGAAGCTTATCCGGGCGACGTTTTCTATCTTCACTCCCGTCTGCTGGAGCGCTCGAGCAAGCTGAGCGACAAGCTCGGCGGCGGTTCCATTACATCGCTGCCCATCATTGAAACCCAGGCAGGCGACGTCTCGGCTTATATTCCGACCAACGTCATCTCCATCACCGACGGCCAGATCTTCCTGGAAGCCGACCTGTTCAACTCCGGCGTGCGTCCGGCCGTAAACGTGGGCATCTCGGTTTCGCGCGTTGGCTTCTCGGCAGCCATCAAGGCGATGAAGCAGGTCGGTTCCAGCCTCAAATTGGAGCTGGCGCAGTACCGCGAACTGGCGGCTTTCGCGCAGTTCGGCTCTGATCTCGACAAGGCTACGCAGGCGCAGTTGAATCGAGGCGCGCGTCTCGTCGAACTGCTCAAGCAGGGGCAGTTCGAACCGCTGCCCTTCACGCACCAGGTTCTCGCCATCTTTGCCGGAACCAACGGCTACCTGGACGACTTGGAGATCGAGGAAGTGCGCCCCTTCGAAAAGGCCTTGTACTCCTACGTCGAGACTGTCAACCCCGCACTGTTCAAGAATCTTGCGGAGAAGAAATCTCTCACCGACGACATCAAGAGCGATTTTGCCAAGACGATTAAGGAAGCCAAGGAACGCTTCCTTGCCGAGCGCAGCGCAACGGCTGCAGCAGCTCACTAAAGGGCAACGGACAGAGTGAACGAATATGCCTAACGTTCTAGACATCCGGCGCCGTATCCGCAGCGTGAAGAGCACGCGGCAGATCACCAAAGCCATGAAGATGGTGTCGGCCGCCAAGCTTCGCCGCGCGCAGGAGCGCGCCCTGGCCGCCCGTCCCTATGCGCAAATGTTGACTAATGTGCTCAAGTCGCTGGTCCAGCGCGCCGACGTCATCGATCCCGAGACAGGCAAGGCTAAGCATCCGCTGCTGGAGACGCGCGAGGAACGCAACATCGTTCTCCTCGTAGTCACTGGCGATCGCGGACTGGCCGGAGGATTTAATTCCAACCTGCTGAAGGCCGCGCAACGCTTCCTTGACACAAAGTCCAAGCTCAACGTCGACGTGGAATGTGTGGGCCGCAAGGGGCGTGACTACTTCCGCCGCCGATATCCCGCGCAGGCTGCGAACGAGGAGCGCAGCTCGGCCATACGCGTTACCGGCGAGCACCTGGGAATTCTCAAGGTGCCGCAGTTTAGCCACGTTGCTCCGATCGCCGAGGACATCATCGGGCGCTATGCCGATGGCGAAATCGACGCGGTCTATGTGGTCTTTAATGAATTCAAGTCGGTGATCGCGCAGCGTCTGGTCGTGGAGCAGGTTCTGCCCGTCGGCTCTATCGGTGAGCGCGATATCGAACAGGCCATTGAGCTTTCTGCTGAAGAGCAGGCGCGCGCCGGTGAAGCTGCAACTTCGGCTGGAGTCGATCTGCTCGAACAGGACACCTCCGAGATTGATCGCCAAGCCGCCGGTTTTGCCGTTGCGCCCGTAGACTACATTTACGAGCAGCCTGCTGCGCAGTTGTTTCGCGAGCTGTTGCCCAAATACGTCATCGCTCAGATCTACCGCGCCATGTTGGAGTCGGTAGCCGCCGAACACGCCGCTCGCATGACCGCGATGGACTCTGCCACCAATAACGCCGGTGAACTGATCGACTCGCTCACGCTCACGATGAATCGCGCCCGTCAGGCCGCGATCACCAAGGAGATCATCGAGATCGTCAGCGGCGCCGCAGCGCTGTAAGTAGATTCTGCATCGGTTGGCTGCCATGCTGCCGACCGGTGCAAACAGATTTTAAAATTTCCGCTGGCTGAGCCGTTTCCAAGCTTGGCAGCTATAGAAGCCGATATATGCCTGAGAACATTGGACACGTGATTCAGATCGCCGGACCCGCCGTGGACGTGCAGTTCACCGAGACGGCGATCCCGCTCATTTACACCGCTCTTCGTGTGGTCAGCGATGGCTTTAACGTTCCTCAGCCCGTTGATGTAATTCTCGAGGTGCAGCAGCACCTCGGCGAAGGCCGGGTGCGCTGCGTTGCCATGCAACCCACTGAGGGAATGGTCCGCGGCATGAAGGCCATCGACCTTGGCGGACCCATCAGTGTTCCGGTCGGACGCCAGACTCTGGGACGCGTCATGAACGTCATTGGCGAGCCGGTCGATAGTCTCGGTCCCATCAATTCCGAAAAACGGATGCCGATTCATCGGCTGGCTCCGGCTTTCGATGAGCAGTCCACGCGGGCCGAGATGTTCGAGACCGGCATCAAGGTCATCGATCTCATTCAGCCGTTTCTGAAGGGCGGCAAGATCGGACTTTTCGGTGGCGCCGGAGTGGGCAAGACCGTGGTCATTCAGGAGCTCATCAACAACGTTGCCAAGCAGCACGGCGGCTACTCGGTCTTTGCCGGAGTTGGCGAGCGCACCCGCGAGGGCAATGACCTTTGGCTTGAGTTTCAGGAGTCGGGAGTCATCGTCGCGGGCGATCCATCGAAGTCCAAGGCTGCGCTGATCTATGGCCAGATGACCGAGCCTCCAGGGGCTCGTCTGCGCGTGGCTCTTACCGGCCTCACCGTCGCCGAGAACTTTCGCGACGCCGAAGGTGCTGACACGCTGCTGTTCATCGACAACATCTTCCGCTTTACGCAAGCCGGCTCAGAGGTTTCCACTCTTCTCGGACGTATGCCGTCAGCCGTGGGCTACCAGCCCAATCTGGCCAGCGAAATGGGCGAGTTGCAGGAGCGCATCACCTCGACCAAGAAGGGCTCGGTCACTTCGGTGCAAGCCATTTACGTGCCTGCCGACGACTTGACCGATCCGGCTCCGGCCACCACCTTCGCTCACTTGGATGCCACCACGGTGCTCAATCGCGCACTGACTGAAATCGGCATCTACCCGGCGGTCGATCCTCTGGCATCAACATCGCGCATTCTCGATCCGCGCATCGTCGGCCAGGATCATTACGATGTCGCGCAGAGCGTTAAGCGTACCCTGCAAACGTACAAGGATCTGCAGGACATCATCGCCATTCTCGGTATCGACGAACTTTCCGAAGAGCAGAAGCTCACCGTCTCACGCGCCCGCAAGGTCCAGCGTTTTCTCTCGCAGCCCTTCCACGTCGCCGAGCAGTTCACTGGCTTCCCAGGCAAGTACGTCAAGGTCGAAGATACGGTTCGCAGTTTCAAAGAGATCATCGACGGTAAGCACGACGCTATACCGGAGCAGGCCTTCTACATGAAGGGCTCCATCGATGAGGTTCTCGAAGCTGCCGAGCAGATGAAGACGAAGGCGTAAGAATCGGGGGTTACGCGCGCACTGCAAACACGCGTGTAACCCCAGGACATCCCCATGGCAGAGACTATCGAACTCGAAATCGTCACGCCGGAACGCCTGGTTGTAAAGGACCGCGCCGAAGAGATTCAGATTCCGGGCCGCAACGGCTATCTCGGAATTCTTCCCGGCCACGCACCTCTTATCACAGAGCTCGCCGTTGGAGAAATTGTCTACGCCAACGCAGGCGTCTCCACCCATTTGGCCGTAGCCTGGGGCTTTGCCGAGGTACTTCCCGACAAGGTCACCATCCTTGCCGAAACCGCCGAGCGCGCCGAAGATATCGACGTAGCGCGCGCCGAGGCTGCTCGTGACCGTGCCCAGCAGCACATCAAGCAGGCCGAGGACGCCGCCGCGTATGAGGAAGCCGCGCAGGCTTTGGCGCGTGCCGAAGCCCGGCTCGCCGTCGCTAAACAGCAATAAAATTCAGGGTTGCGGCGGATGGAAGCTCTGGACCCATCCGAAGCTTCCATCGGTTCGCCCACACTATCCGCCACTGGTGCGCGTCCCAATGAATACCCATAATTACCTCTGATACACTCATCCGTTCGATCGCCAAGGCAGTTTGGTGAATTCGCATAGGGAGGTAATGCTAAATGAGCATTGAAACTGTCGGCATCGTCGGCGCCGGAACCATGGGCAACGGCATCGCTCACGTCTGCGCCAAAGCCGGATTCACGGTAGTCCTCGTGGAAGTTGAGCAGCGTTTCCTCGATCGCGGCCTTGCGACGATCGCCAAGAACCTTGGGCGCGAGGTGGAAAAGGGTAAGCTCGCACCCGTCGAGCGCGATGCCACGCTCTCGCGCATTCATGGGACGCTCACGCGAGAGGCTCTTGCCGCCTGCCAACTTGTAATTGAAGCCGCTAGCGAGCGCTTTGAGGTCAAGCAGCAGCTCTATCAGCAGCTCGACCAGCTCTGCCCCGCGGAAACAATCCTCGCCTCCAACACCTCGTCCATCTCCATTACCAAATTGGCCGCCCAGACCAAGCGCCCCGATCGCGTCATCGGTATGCACTTCTTCAATCCCGTTCCGGCCATGAAGCTGGTTGAGGTTATTCGCGGACTGGCTACAAGCGATGAAACCTACAGCACGGTCAAGGCCGTTGCCGAGCGCCTAGGCAAAACTCCCGTTGAGGTCAACGACGCTCCCGGCTTCGTCAGTAACCGCGTTCTTCTGCCCATGATCAACGAGGCGATTTATGCCGTGATGGAGGGAGTTGCTACCCCTGAGGCGGTCGATGAGGTTTTCAAGTTGGGTATGGCACATCCCATGGGACCGCTTACCCTGGCGGACTTCATTGGCCTCGACGTTTGCCTCGACATCCTGCGCGTGCTGCAAAGTGGTCTGGGCGATTCGAAATACCGCCCCTGCCCGTTGCTGATTAAAATGGTCGATGCGGGATGGCTTGGCCGCAAATCAGGCCGCGGCTTCTACAAATACGAGTAAGTGGTGCGGTACGCATTCTGGCATATGAAAAGCGCGAGCCTTGAGCCCGCGCCTGTTCTTCCAATCAGCTCGGGCTATTTCTTGAGTGCATTTGCTGCGGCCACGTCATCCTGCGAAGGCCCATACACTCCCGGCACCTTGAGCCCGGCCTGGCGCATTAGCACTGTCATCTGTGCGCGATGGTGTCCCTGGTGAGCGATCAGCAGCGCCAGCACAGCACCTCTGCGGAAGCTACGGCCGAACATCGGAATCTCTTCGCCCAGTTGCGCGTCGCTCCACTTCTCCGCCACCGCATCTGTAACCCGCTTTGCATTGTGCTCGTAGGCTGCAATGATCGCAGCCACGGTGGGTAGCGCGGGCGTCTCCGCGGGCATCGGAAGCAGGCCCGCGTGTGCTGGGATCTTTGCAATGCTGCCCGTGATGTGCCCTGCCAACGAGCCAAGGGTGTAACTGCCAGGCGCAACACTCTGTGCCAGCGAGAGATCGCTGAGCGCGTTGAAAACGCGTAGCGTCGAGTTACCCTCCACCTGCCATGTCGCCAAAAAATCCTGCACGTTTCTGAACATGACTCACACATTACTCCACCAGTGCCTCATCGGCAAGCCTTGCGATCTGGTTGTCCAGGCGCGGGATAAGCGGCTAGAATCGCATCGCAAGGACAAGTCTTCCATGTCATCCTCCGAACCTGAACGCTTTCCCTTCGCATTCGCACTATTTGCGCTTCTTCTCGGCGCCTGCTGCGGATTGCTTCACGTTATGGTGGAGACGATGAGCGAGCCCGACCCGTTGCTCTCGGCACTGGCAGTTACAGTTTCCACCATGATCCTGGGCCTGCTGCGTCCGACCCGCCCCTGGCGATGGGTTTTGCTCGTCGGCATCCCGGTACCGCTGGCCATCTTGGTAGCCAGCTTCGTCATGCCTACCGCGCACTTCAGCCGAGCCAGCGTCGCCGGTTCCATCCTGGTCTCGCTGCCGGGATGCGCGGGTGCTTTCGGCGGTTCGGTGCTGCGCCGCAAGCTCTCTGAAATTTTCTTCGAAAACAAATCCTGACTGCCGGTCAATGAAAGCACCAGCTTGTTGGCCACCCCGAAGAATGAGAACGGCCGCCCCGTTATGAGGCGGCCACCATGCGCTGCTTCGGCGCCCGGAGTTCTAGCTCTCCTGCGCCTGCTGTTCCAACTCTCCGCGTTCCAGTTTCTCCTGGCAGCTAATGCAATGCCGCGCCCACGGAACCGCCTCCAAGCGCCGCTCATTGATCTCATTGCCGCACTGTTCGCACTCTCCGTAAACGCCCTCCACGATGTTTGAAAGCGCATGTTCTACCATCTGCAAGAAGTGCCGGTCATTATTGCTTCGCGCAAATAAAAATTCCTTCTGGTAGGAACTCGAGGCACGGTCCGCGATGTCTTGCGCTGAGTCTGTCACTTGCGCGGCCCGGCCATCTTCCTCAGTTCTGGCAACGCTCTCGCGCAGATTGAGCCGCCTAGTCTCCAGCATGTTTCGATAATGTTCGAGTTTCTGTTTGTCCATAGTCTTTAGCTCGATTTTCAGAGGACTCCGCCTCGCCTTGATGCTGCAAAACGAAGATCATATGCGTAGCTCGTCCGGCGGTCAATCGATTGCTGCGCGTTTGATCCTTTCTCGCGACTCTAGGATGCCGTCCGGAGCCAATTCGTTCTTGGGAAACCGCCAGTCCACGCCCCATCAAAAAAGCGACCCGTGTGGGTCGCTTTCCGAAAGAGGCAAGGGAGGGTGGGAAAGTTTGGTGGGAAACTAGATGCTGCTCCTCTGAAACTGGGGCAGCCTGAGAAGTTGATACTTCTTGAGAGGATCTTGCATATTTGACTGTACGGCCTCTTTGTTAATTTCTTAGATGCACGTTTCAGACCAGCGAAGCGAAATCTTCTGACAATTTTCCCAAAAAACCTAAACTCTTCACCTGAGAGGGGCTTGGCCGAATTAGGTGCTTCTTAATTCCCGGCCTTAAATCTATTGCTCTAGGTAAAATGTTCAGAATGCGGAATTGGAATACCACTATTTAGCAATAAAAGGCTTCTTCTTGACCAAGTCTTGCTCTTCCATTATTTTCATTTTATTCAGCAAAGCCTTATAGCTTACCTTTAAGATCTTGGCTGCCTGCCGCCGGTTCCAACGCGTCTCATTCAGTGCCCGCTCAATTGCTCCTCGCTCCGCAGCCATGGCCGCACGGCGTCCAATTTCCAACAACGAGAGCTCTCCACTACCGGATTCAACTTCCCCAGCTGGCTTTTCTACTCTGCTCGTGGTGGGTGGTTGTACCTCAACTATCGACTTGGAGCCGTCGTTCCCTTTTGGTTCCCACGCTGGGCTCGCACTTCCACTCTGGGACATCATCAGTGGCTTATGGGTCGCCAGCTCGCGAACGATTTGCGACTCGTTGCCTACGATCACATACCGCTTCACTAAATTCTCTAGCTCGCGAATATTTCCTGGCCAGTTGTACTCCATCATCCGGCTCAATGCGTAGGTGGTGAATGGTGGCGGCTGCTTGCCATAGTACTCACTGTACTTGCGCAGCATAAATTCAAGAAAGACTGGGATCTCCTCGCGTCGCTCTCGAAGCGGCGGAATGTGAATTGTGACCACGTTCAACCGGTAGAACAGATCCTCACGGAATGCGCCTTCTTCCACCGCCCGCTCCAGTTGTTTGTTGGTCGCCGCGAGTACCCGCACATCCACTGCGATGTCGCGCTTGCCCCCCAGGCGGGAAAACTGGCCATCCTGCAGGACGTGCAGCAGTTTGGCTTGCAGCGCGGGATGCATCTCGCTGATTTCGTCCAGGAAGAGCGTGCCTCCATGGGCCAGATCGAACTTTCCCAGCTTCTGTCGGTTTGCCCCAGTGAATGCACCGGGCTCGTAGCCGAACAGTTCGCTCTCAAGCAGTTCGTGCGGAATGGCCGCACAATTCACCTTCACAAAGGGCTTGTCGCGCCGCAGCGAATGCGAGAATACCATCCGAGCTACTACTTCCTTGCCCGTTCCGCTCTCGCCCCGAATCAGAACCGTGGCGTTGGTGTCGGCCACCTGTTCGATAGTGTTCTTCACGTCCTCCATTTTGGGACTAGTCCCGAACAACGTGCCGAAATCGCTTTGGCGGCGAACCTGCTCACGCAACTGTGTTACCTCAGTGCTCAGCTGTTGTCCGTCCATCAGACGCGCCATTCTCTGATCCAGAGCCGGCAGGTCGATGGGCTTGGAAACAAAGTCGTCGGCCCCAAGTTTCGAAGCGCGAAATATCATCTCAGGCGTGCCGCCGCTGGCGGTCATAATCACTGAAACCTCGGGCTTCGTCTGCTTCAACCGCTCCAGGGTTTCCATCACATCCATGCCGCGTGAATCGGCATCCAGCAGTACCAGCGCCGGGTCAACCACACGGAACATCCGGATCGCCTCATCCCCGGTCGCAGCGGAACTCACGTCATAGCCGCGGCGCATCAGGTGCGCGCTCAGGAAATTTGACTGGGAACGGTCGTCTTCCACAATCAAAACTCTCGTCCTGGTTGCAGCCTGCATGGTCATGCCTTTCCGGACGCTTGGGTTCGCGCCGGGATCGTTCTCGCTCTGCATTTTTGAATTACTGCTTAGGGCCTAAACGTCCGTCGAGATTTATGCTCCCAAGACTCCGTTGGAGCGATCTTTCCGGAAAACGGTTGCCTGCACGGTGCCTTTCTGTATCCAGCACAACCCGAAAGTGGTTTAAGAATACAAAGTGCGCACTCTCTAGTTAGACTCAGATTCTAAGATTTGGCACAGCAATGTCAAGCATTTGCACGTAGCTGCTCATCAGCCATCCGCCGTTCAAGCTAGTTATTGACCACCGTTCGCACTTTACCCGGGCTGGGCATGAAGTGATATGGAGGCCACGGGCCAGTCAGGGAGATCTCAACGCCCTTAAACTGCCGAAGTGCGCTGGAGTACCGGTTCTGGTACTTCTCCACACCAGCGGAGTCGATAAGGTGTGCGATGTCGAGTACGATTCCGGTGTCCACCTTTTTGCAGGAAACTTCCTCTTGCAGCGGATTCATCAGCTTGTTTACCTGCACCGATAGCGCGCGCGCCCGCGACTGGCGCTCGCGATCGCGGCTGGCCTGTTCCTTCAGCTTCGTCAGGTACTCACCGCCGGCCTTGGGGGGTAGCAGGGAGACCACTTCGGCGATGATCGCGGCGCCTTCCCGCACTGTCACCTTGATGTGCATTTCGCTTTTGCCGCGCAGCTTGGCAATCGAATCCGCGAACGTTTTCTTGTTGTTCCGGATCGCCTGGCGCAGTGCTTCGTCGGATTCAAAGACGGTTCCGAACTTGAATGGCAAAAGCGTAGCCACTTTAAAGCATTCGCTTACGATTCGTGCGTGTTCCATAGCCGACTGTTGGGTCAGCGGCTGTCCATGTTCAATTTCACTCACGATCACGACAAATTCGCCGCAGGGAAAGCCCCGCACCGGATTTGCATTCACGCCTTTAAGAGACTCGATTAGAAACGGGCGACGAACCCGGCCTTGCTGGAAGTTCGCCTGTTCGCTGATGCAGTATGCGTACCATGCCATCTTCGCTCTCCAACGATTTTCCGGCGGGGGTTGAACCGGGGAATCGGGATTCGCTTCAACTGTATAGACAACTGCTTCGGGGATCTTTCTTTCGGGGGAGGCTGTTCATACTATCCTGATACTTCGTTGCCTGTTTTACTGCTGTCCAGTTCCGAAGACTTCCGGCTCATCGAGGAGTCCGCATTTCTGGAATCCAAACTAGGATCTGAACCTTTTACAGCCAATCTTAAGGTGGTTCTTACCATCCAAATCTTAATGCGAAATGCTTAATTTAGCAACCGAAAGTACACAGATACCCATTGAATGGTTCTGCTGCAGCGAAAGGCGGCCCCAGTGCTGCCAGCTGCATCCAACCAGCACGGTTATTAGTAGGACTTCAACCAGGCATTTTGGGCCAGCATGACATTTCCATCTCCTGAATCCGATGAATTCGAACCACTGGAGCGCTTCGCTGTCGAGGTCTTCTCCGAGCTGAGTCCTGACACGATTGCCCGCCGCAACCGCGAGGTCAACGTGCTGCTCCGCATGAGCATGCTGGCTGGCTTGGAGATGGAACTGGCCTCCACCTTAAATTTGATCTGCGACCTGGCCAGTGAGATCGTCAGCTTCTTCCGGGGCGCAGTTTATTTTTGGGAGGAGGATGGCGAGGTCATGCACGTCCGTGTTACCCGCAATATGCCCGATCCCAACGAGGGGAATTTTGTCCGTGCCAATGTTCTGAACTACTGGGCTGCCAAACTCGGCCGTCCGCTGCTGCTCACGCGTCACTGTCAGCCTCAAGCGGATGCCCTGCTGCAGTCCATGGATGCCGCCAGCGTCCTCGTAGTGCCGCTCTTCGTGCGCAACCGGGTGATGGGCTCATTACAGCTCTTCGGCGAGCGTACCGATAGCTTCTCGCGCGAAGATGCCCAACTCCTCTGGATTTTGTCGCTAGTGGCTGAAAGTATGCTGGCCCGTGACTACTCGAACGAGACTCTGCTGCGCTTCGCCTTTACCGACTTCCTCACTGGTCTCAAGACCCGTGGCTACTTCGAACAGCAGCTCGACCTGGAACTGGCACGCGCCGAGCGCCGCGGCACCCCCGTCGCAGTGCTTATGATCGACATCGACCACTTCAAGCGCCTCAATGACACACACGGCCACCCCGCTGGCGACGTCGTTCTCCGCGATGTTGCCGCCATCCTCACTCGTGATCTCCGGGAGATCGACACCGCCGCCCGCTACGGTGGCGAGGAGTTCATACTGCTGCTTCCCGAAACCAACCTGCAAGGCGCAAAATTGGTCGCCCAGCGGCTACGCTACTCCGTCGAGCAAGCAAAGTTCTTCATCGGGGCACGTACTGCGGACGGGGAACAAACCGAGCACATCACTATCAGCATAGGGGTTGCCATGTTCCCGGAGGAAGCCCGCTTCAAGCGAGACCTGCTGGAAGCCTCTGACGCCGCTCTCTATCAAGCCAAGGCTCAGGGACGCAACCGCGTGGTCCTTTACTCGGATATCAAAACCGAGCGAGAAGCTTCGTGAGGACGAATTTCAGCGGACCCATCCGATCCCAAACCTCAAGGTTCGCGAGATTTCCCCTCACCGCTTTCTGGCCTTTGTCGCCACCTGTTTGACAGCACTCTTCTTCGCCGCAGGCTTTGCTGCCTTGGCCACTCCCGCCTTCACTGCCGTTGCGGTCTTGGCTGGCGCCGCCTGTGCCGGAGCGCTTTTCGCCACTGCTTTTTTCGCCCGCGCGACTGCTCCTGCTTGGGGCTTAGCGGTTTCCTCAGCCGTTTCACGTGCCTGTGTTGGAACGTCAGCTTCGATGGCCGCTGCCGCCAAGGTATTCGCCGCTACCGCCTTGGTCTTGGGTGAAACCACAGTTGGAATCGGCGCTGCATTCTCCCCACCCACAGCGCCGAGCTGCCTCAGCAGCACTTGCCGGATGCTGTCGATCGGTGCCGGCTTACCAGTCCAGATTTCAAACTGCCGCGCCGCTTGGTGTACGAACATTTCCGCCCCGCTGATCGTCCCGCAGCCCTTCGCCTGCGCCATTTTCAGCAACCGGGTTTCGATCGGGTTGTACACCGAATCGAAGACCCAGAGTGCGTTGAGCTCACTTTCTTCCAGAGGCGTCTGCTTGTCCGCGCCCATGCCGAGCGGAGTTGCATTGAAGATGATGTCGAAGTTCAGCTTTGCCACTTCGCTGCGCTTTATTGTCTTTGCCCCCGATTGCTTGGCTAGCGCCATCGCGGTCGCCGGGGTGCGGTTCATGATGAAGACCTCTGCTCCTTTCGCCCGCAACCCGAACACTGCTGCCCGCGCTGCGCCTCCTGCTCCTAGCACCAGCACTCGCGCTCCCTGCAGCGCAACACGCGGCTCAATCGCAGCAACAATGCCGTACACATCCGTGTTAAACCCAAACAGTCTTCCGTCCTTGCCGCGCACAATGGTATTGCAGGCGCCGGTTTGCTGGGTCAGGACGTCGCTGTTGTCCAGATGTTCTACTACCGCCTGCTTGTACGGCATGGTCACGCACAGTCCATCCAGAGGCAGGTCGGTGATCGTGGAGAGCAGGTCTTCCAGCTTCTTGGCGTGCAACGGCAGAAAAACGGCATTTACGTTCTCCCGCCGGAAAGCCGAGTTCATTACCCAGGGTGACATTGAGTGGGAAACCGGGTCGCCCGCGACGCCGTACACCTTGGTCACAGACTCAATCTGCTCGATGCGGTAGAAATCCCGAAGTTCGCGGTACGTCGGCTGTCCTGGTGCCGTTTCTTTGCCTTGGCCGGTCGAGCCGAAAGTGAATGCAGCGCCCGCCCGTATGCCGAGGACGCGGCTCAGCATGCCTTGTTCGCCCATGCACATGCCCACCATCGGATACTCGGAGGAGTGCTGTTGCAGGAAGCGCGTCATCGTCACGTTGTCGTGCAGACAGGTGGCCGTGCCCACTACCTTGTAGAAGTCGGCGGGGAAGGCGCGCATCCGTTCAAATGTCTCGTCCAGCTTTGAGGTGCCCTTGAAATCGTGACTGGAGAGAACGATGGCCGCGCGCGACCGCAGTTCCTCCCAGTCTGCGACGCTCATCGCCTCGGCACTCTCAATCTCGATGTCTACGGCAGCACAGCCAGCGTCTGTCAGCTTGCGAAGTACTTCGAGCTGCGCCTCCAGGTTGCCATGGAAGCTGCCTCCTGCCGCGGCACGGCGGCAAGTCGCGATCAGGATGGCGTCCGGGCGCCCCTCGAGCAGCCGACGCAAGCGCGGCACAGCTGACAGGGGGGTTTTCAGGGAATCGAGCCGAAGCTCAATCAGTGAGTTGTCGTGTAGAACTACCTCCGCCTTGTCCAGCAAATCGGAGGCATCCGTACCCGTAATAGAGACGCAAATCCGCGGGATGCGGAGGCGAAGAGAGCGTGCTGTGTAATTCATCGGTGGAACAGTCATTTGTGGGCAAATGGTAATGATGCGCTCGGCCGGTTGCAATGGCTGAATGTACTTTTCCTCAGAAAAATCCAAAATATCACAATGGTGCCTTTTCAGTTAATGCCTCGTCCCACGGTTACTTGACCGGCGGTCCCGCCTTTGTTAGCTTCCGGTTACAATCGTCAAAGCGCTATTCTGGCACGCGCCGTGAAGCGGCTGAAATGAGATTCGGAATGAAACAACTGATCGTGGCATTAACCCTGCTTTCCGCTACCTTGTTGGCGCAGTCCGGCTCATCAGCAGACGTTCCGCACGTCTCTCCTCCGGCCAATGGCCCGAGCTATAGCCAGTTGTATTGCTCCGGTTTCATCACCCGCCACTCTATTTCGCGCGCCAGTTATGTCCTCGGCTCCAAGGAGAGTCCACACGAGGATCGTTTTCCAGGTCGTTCCGTGCTCTTCCTCCGCGGTCCCGGGCTCGTCGAAGGACGACGCTATAGCCTGCTGCGCCAGATCGGAGACCCTAACCGTGAGGACTCTTCTCCCGAGCAGCGCGCCAAGCTCGCCAAGCTTGGCTCCCTCTATGAGGATGTTGGGTGGGTGACAGTGAAATCGGTTGAGAAGGGAACCGCCGTCGCCAGTTTCGATTTTTCCTGCGATGCCGCCATCCCCGGCGATATTGTCGTGCCCTTCCAGGAGCGTCCGGAGATCGAATTCCGCACCACTGAACCGGAAATTGATTCCTTCCGCGCCTCTGCCAGCGCGGTCAGGGGACATATCCTTGGCTCGAAGGATTTTGTGGGTCTGCTCGGCACCGGCCTTATCGTGTATACGGACTTTGGCAGCGCCAAGGGCGCCAAACCAGGGGACTACCTCTTCGTCATGCGCGGGTATGCTCCCGGCGACCTCAACAAGATCGATCGTGCCAGTGAGGGGTTGCCCTTGGAGGCTGAAGCCTCCGCCGTCAAACCCGCGAAGGTCGCCCCAAGTTCAGATAAGCGCCTGCCCAGCCATGTCTTGGGCGAGCTCCTGGTTCTGAACGTCACCCGCGAATCTTCCACTGCCATGATCAGCCGCGCTTCTGCTGAAATGGAGTTTGGCGACGTTGTGGAAGCAGAACACGAGTCTTCTGTGCGAGAGCAGAGGGCCACCGCCACGCCCGAAGGCTCTGCGCCTTGCTCGCGCATCCACCGTATGCTCTTCCTCGGATACGGGTGTAAAGGCAACAAATAGGAAAGCGGATGGTGAGATCTTCAGCGTCTCCCGTTGCCCAGAAGCGAGAGACCAGGAACGAAGCTTCAAAACGGCACCGCGCTCAGTAGGCCGGAAGACGTAACTCCAGGGTGCTGGCCAGTGGCTGCTACTTCCTCAAGCTCTCGCCCGGCTCTGTCTCGCCAAACACCTCTGCCGTAAACGCTTCAAGCTGCGCTCCTTGCTTCCACTGCTCTGGAGGCAGTCCTGCCTTGCGGCAGGTCTGCGCCAGCAACGTCTCGCGATCCCAACCCCACTCGCCCGCCACCTGCGGGAGCAGTAATCCGCGATGTCCGCCGTATGTCACCATCAGCCCGTGCCGTCCTACCACCACGTCTTCCGGTGCAATCACAAACATTGGAGACAGCACGCTGATCTCCAACTGCAAGCTTCCCAGCTCAGCCTCCACTACCGGTGCAAAACGCGGATCTTCCAAGGCAGCGGCTCGGGCCATTTCGCGGACCGTCTCGTCCAGCGGCTTCACGGCCATCACCATTCCAATGCAGCCGCGCAACTCTCCGTTTTCGTGCAGCGTTGTGAAGGCGCCCCGCTTCTGCCGCAGATGAGCTCTGGCCTCAGCTCCGAGTTCATCCTCGAACAGCTCTGCGGGCAGGGCTGTTCCCGTCACCGCAGCGCGAATGCTCCAGTGGGCCAAGCGCAGCAACCAGCGTCGTTCTTCAGCCGAATATTCGGCGGGGAAGTCATTCATGTTGAATCCCAGAGATCAACTACAAGCTCCCGCATGCGCAGAGCATACGGAGGTCGAGAGCGTATTTTTCAATTCGTGTCAGCTCTGCGGATCGAATTACAATCTGCTATTGCGCCCGAGCATTCTTGCCCTCTGGTCGGTTGACCACAAAAGGCCGAGGCTCGTTCCGCAGCCGACTTTGTTGTACCGCCTCCGCCCAGAAGGTGCGAAAGTAGGCCGACGCTGAAAGCAGCGACACGGCTAGCATCAGCCAGATCGCTCCGACTGCAATTGCCGTGCCCGGAAACACCCTGCCGCCCACTGGCCATCTGGGCCAGGCATGGGCCATCAGCACCGCCACGACGGAGATAATCTGCACCACCGTCTTCAGCTTGCCAGTCTGGTCCACATGCAGCTTCATTCCCTCCTGCACTGCTACTGAGTGCAGACCGGTCACCAGAAACTCCCGTCCCACTAGCAGCACCGCAATCCAACCGGGCACCAATTCCGGAGCAAACCTCACCAGCGCAATGAAGGCGGTTGAGACCAGCAATTTGTCGGCCAGAGGTGAGAGCAGCGTCCCTAGGGTTGTCACCTGATGCGTCCGGCGCGCCAAGAAGCCGTCCACTCCGCCCGCGGCTGCAGCCATCAGAAACACTGCTGCGGCCAGCAATTCCCGCCTGCCGTAAATACCATGGGACGGGGTGCCGGAAAGAATCCAGAGAAATAGTGGCACGCAACCGATACGTGCGAGCGTGATGGAGTTCGGCAGATTCACGAATAAGGGAAGACGGCGAGCACGCTGCCGGCGTTTTGATTATGCGGCCTTCGTCAGCGACTTTCAATGCGCACCGCGGCGCCACCTTCCGACCTTCTAGTTCTCCGGCTTGGCCGCGGCGGCGTCGCTCAAACTGGGTTCGACGGCGATGGGCTGCTGCCCTGCGCCGTTCCGATTCACCATGTCCTTCAACTCCTTGCTCGGCTTGAAGAAGGGAATTTTTTTCGGAGGAACCTCAACACGGTCGCCGGTCTTTGGATTGCGGCCAACTCGTGGCTTGCGCTGCCGGGTCCGGAAGCTGCCGAAGCCACGAATCTCGATCTTGTCTCCTGTGCGCAGAGCACGCACCACACTGTCGAAGATCGTCTCCACAATGACTTCGCTGTCTTTGCGGGTCAACTCGGCCAGTCGTGAAACTTCTTCGATAAGATCGGCTTTCGTCATCTTTTTGTTTCTCCGTGAAAGCGGATTTTAAAATCCTGTCGCCGTGCATCGCAACCGAAGGGTAAAACGTTGGCAAAGGGGAGTTTACCACGCCTAAAGCCAAAAACAGTAGAGGGCAGCGCATGGCTCTATCCTGTTTCTACTTTTGCCTTCCAAATAGGCGCCCAAATAGGCCTCCCATCCGCTGCAGTATCCCTGGTTTCTTGGCGGGCGTCGTGGTTTCCGCCTTTGGCCCGCTCACCTGCGGAAGCAGCGCCAACGCCAGCTTGGAGTTATCCGTCGAAATCGATAGCCGGGACAGCGAGCCGTAAATATCTTGCACTGCCTCATTTCCGCGATAGACAAACGAGCTGTCCACCTCCAGGTGTGCCTCATTCGCAGGCTTTGCCTCAGTCCTGTTCTCCTCCGCCGGGGGAGTCGCAGGGGGGGGCGGCGCGGCGGCTACGGGCGCGCTAGGCGTCGTCTCCGCGCAGCCGCAGTTAGCCGGAGCCTCCGTAGCTCCCGAGATCAATCCACCGCGAAACATCACGCTCTTTCCCGGCGAGAGCTGGTAGGAGTCGCTGCCCATCATTTCGGCCACCCAAACCGAAGCATCATTGCCCGGCAGGGAGCGCAAACAGGTATCCCCAGCGGGGCTGACCGAAATTGCCAGATGAAAGGTTCCGGGGCTGATTAGCTGCAGCCGGAAGTCCGGCGTAATCAGCAAGTCTGCCGCGCTGGTCAGTGAGTAATTTAGCTCCATTGCGCCCGCGTTCAGACCTAGCACCAGTGCCTTGCCGCTCGCATCCGCACTTAATGAAAGATTCGTCTTAGGACAGATTCGCAACTGGCCGCCGCGTGCCAGCTTAAGTAGCGCTACGCCATCACCGGCCGCCACCTGCGAACCACTGAGAATATGCGCCCCATTGCTCGAAAACAGCACCGAGCCGCGCACACTTGCATCGCCGGAGTAGACTTCGCCGATTGCCTTCTGCGCATACGCCGCCGGGATGGCAGCCATCGCAAAACTCAGCAACACCACATACTTGTTCACAATGAACGATTGAATCACAGACCGGACGGCGCGTCAGCCCCGGCAATGAATTTCTGCTTCTCGTCGCTTGCCACAAATTCGTAGTTGTCGATTGCGGCCGCCACGGCGAACTTGCCTCCCTCGTTACGCTTTTCCACCCGCACTACCGTCCCGCTGCAGTGCACGCTGATTGGTTCCGTCATTGTGACCTCTTTCGGTAGCGTCACCGTGAATTCAATTGTCGAGTTGCGTTCGAGCTCGGCATCGCAAAGAAAGCAGATTCCATGGGAACTCACATCCCGGCTCTCTGCCACCAACTCCAGTTGCTTGCCGGATTTTGCAGTTACAGTAACTGGGAGCTGCAACGCAAAACGTCGAATCGAGCGCTTGTCCTGAACTTCCGCATCTGCCACGGCAATCCCCTCTTTTGTTGCTATTCAGCTTGCGTCCCAACCCGAAAGTGTCCAATCACTAGTGCAGGGGCAAGCTCGCAAATAGTAACCTTGTTGTACTCTTGTGGGAAGTCTCGTAACAACAAAAGTGCGTTATCTTGCACCGCCGTCCCCGCATTGCATACTCTTCCCATCGGCTCCTCGACTCTCGGCGCGTTGCCCCCCGCTAGGTTTGTGGCAATTCATTGCTTGCGCGACACACACGCCGCTGTCATATACTTTTGTCACTCTCCCTTCCCCAAGCCGTAGCGGAGATCGGGGTTATGGTAGCAACGTATTTGATATTGAGAAATTATCTCGATCAAACCGGAAGGGACGCATGAGGATCAGGTTCTGGGGAGTTCGCGGATCCACTCCAACTCCGCAGCTGGAGAACATGCAGTATGGTGGGAATACCTCCTGTGTCGAAGTCCGGGTCCATGATCATATCTACATTTTTGATTGCGGCACCGGATTCCGCAACCTCGGCAAGAGCCTCATGGCAGAGCGTGGTTCCGATCCCATTTACGCTCACATCTTCCTTTCCCACTTCCATTGGGACCACATCCAGGGCATCCCTTTCTTTCAGCCCCTGTATGAAAATCCCGACAACTATTTTTTCTTCCACTCCTCCAGCCGCACCCGCGGTCTGCGGCGCGTCGTCGAAGAGCAGATGGCTGATCCATACTTTCCGGTTGACATGACCGAGATGGCTGCACACTGCAATTTCTTCGACATGGAAGAGGAGCGGGTAGAGTTTGACGATTGCATCGTGCAATCCATGTGGCTCAATCATCCCCAAGGATGCCTTGGCTTTCGCCTCGAAACCGACAACGGAATCTTCGTTTACGCCACCGACAATGAGCCTGGACATCCCGTCTTTGATCAGAATGTTCGCAAACTCGCCGAAGGTGCCGACGTCCTTATCTACGATGCCCAGTACCTGCCTGACGAGTACGAGGCCAAGCGTCACGGCTGGGGACATAGTCACTGGCGCGAGGCTGTCAACATCATCCTCGAAAGTGGCGCCAAGGAACTGGTCCTCTACCACCACGACCCAGATCACGATGACCGGTGTCTCGATTCCATCGTGAAGTGCGCCTCTGAGTATTATCCCCGCGTCCGCGCCGCCCGCGAAGGCGACATCATAGAGCTCTAGTCAACCGTGCGTTCTTCGGCCGAACCATGAAGCAGCCTTGTGAACGCCTGTGCACTCTGTTCCCAACCGTGGTCTCTTCTGTGATAAATTAAACGGTTTACCTGTGCTTGCGTTTCGCGGCACGGTCAACCGCCCGCAACAATGGCGTGCAGGAGTATCTTTAGTGGAAAATCGCAGTGCGCAGCATCATAAAGATCGTCTCATCGAGGCGATCAAGGAAGAACTCGTTATCATCGTCACCGGGGAGCTCTCTGATCCCCGCATCGGACTTGTCACCGTCAATGAAGTCCTCATGGCGCCGGGCGGCAAATCCGCGCGTGTTTACGTCGCCGTGGAGGGCGACGAGCGCGAGCAAAAGGCCTGCGTAACCGCTCTAAACGATGCGGTCGGCTTCATCCGCCATCAACTCGCCGAAGCCCTCGGTCTCCGTGTGGCTCCCGATCTCCATTTTGTGCACGACAGCTCCGGGCAGTACGGCGCGCGCATTGACGAGCTCCTCCACCGCATCGACAAGCGGAGTAAGAAAAAAAATCCATGAGCACCCTCGCCGAGGTCATGAACGCTGTGCAGTCTCGTCTGCGCTGGGTCGTAACTTCGCACGGACGCCCCGACGGCGACGCCGTTGGCAGTGTTCTCGGTTGTGTGCAAATACTACGTGCCATGGGCAAGATCGCCGACGGTTTCCTCGGCGATGGAGTTCCCTTCCTTTATCGCAGCCTGCCCGGCGCTGCTACGCTCAGTTCCGGCCCCGTCACTGCCTCCTGCTTTGATGCCGCCATTGTCCTCGAATGCGACAGCCTCGAACGCACCCACGTCGAGGGCCTTGGCGGACTGTTCACTATCAACATCGACCACCATGACACCTCGGCCCAATACGCCGATCTCAACTACATCGACCCCACCGCCGCCGCCGTCGCTGAATTGGTCTATCGAATCGCCTTGGCCGCCGAAGTCACGATCTCTCCCGAAATTGCAACCTGCCTTTATACCGCCATGCTCACGGATACCGGTTCCTTTTGCTATTCCGGAACCAGCGCCCAGACCTTTGCCTTCGCGCGGGAAATGGTCGTTGCCGGAGCCGATCCGGTGGCGGTTGCGCAGCAGGTCTATTTCTCCAACCCCGCCTCCAAGATGCGACTGCTCGGACGTGCTCTCTCCAATCTCCACTATGAGGGAGCCGTTTCCTGGATGCATGTTTCGGAGGCCGACATGCTTGCCTGTGGTGCCACAGAGCAGGACTGCGAGGGGCTCGTCAACTGGGCGCTCAGCATCCACGGCGTCGAGACCTCGGCTTTCTTTCGCGAAATCATCGGTGGCTACCGGGTCAGCCTGCGCAGCAAGGGACACATCGATGTTGCTCGCATCGCCCGGACCTTCGGCGGCGGCGGCCATGCCTGCGCCAGCGGTCATTCCATAACTGGCCCCTTTGAAGTTGCATGTGGCCGCGTCCTTTCGGCCCTCCGCCACGCCCTCGAACTAAGCCGCCCAAAATAGGAACCCGGATTCCATCCGTGCTCATCCAGTGCAATGATGTTTCTCTGATATGGCGACTGCTGCTAAATTACGTCTATGGCCCGCACAACTCGCAAACCCGGTTCCAGGAAGTCCTTAAAGGCGGAGTTCCCAGAGGTGGAGTGCAAGCGCTCCGGCGAGGGCCCAGCGGGCGATCGCTACGCAGCAATGGATGCCACCCCGGTTGGGAGTGCCCGATCAAAGGCCAAGCTGGTGATGATTACCGGTTTGAGCGGCTCAGGAAAGATCACGGCGCTGAAGGTGTTCGAGGACATGGGGTACTACTGCGTGGACAATCTGCCCGCAGAGTTGATTCCCAGTTTTGCCCAGCTCATCCAGGACACGCGCGACAACAAGAACGCGGCTATTGTAGTGGATATCCGCGAGGGCAGCCGCTTGGAGCAACTTCCGGCGATCATTGGCGATTTGAAGAAGCGGCTGGACGTTACGCTGATCTATCTGGACACTAGCGACAAGGTGTTGGTACGGCGCTTCAGCGAGACGCGGCGTCCTCATCCGCTGGGTTCAGCATCCTCGGTTCCAACTTCGATTACCAGCGAACGGCGCAGGCTGGAACAGATCCGCAACATTGCGGACCTGGAGATCGACACCTCCCAGTTCAATGTGCACGAACTGCGTACGCACTTGGTGGAACTGTTCAAGACGGGCGAGGAACGGCAGCCGATGCTGGTCTCGACCTTGAGCTTTGGTTTTAAGAATGGCGTGCCGGAGAACGCCGACCTCGTCTTTGATGTTCGCTTCCTCCCTAACCCGCACTTCATTGCGGAGTTTCGTCCTTACACGGGGAAGCATCCGCAGGTCGCAAAGTACATCCGCTCCTTCCCGCAGACGCAGGAGTTCATCGCGAAGGTGATGGACATGCTTCTGTTTCTCCTTCCGCATTATGTGGCGGAGGGAAAGAGCTATTTGACTATTGGCTTCGGCTGCACAGGTGGCCAGCATCGCTCGGTGTTCATGGCCGAAGAAATCAAGAAGCGGCTTGCCAAGGCTGGCTATCGGGCGAAGGTGGAGCATCGGGACAGCCCAAGGTGAAGGAAACTGGTGAAGGTGAGAAAGAGCCCAGCACGTGGGCTCTTTTCATTATCTGAGCGGGGCAAATCAGGAGAGATGGGCGAAGCCCGGGCCATTTTGGCAGACTGTGCTGAGGATGCAGTAGAATTCATGTTTGCACCAAAAAATTCCATGCGAGATGGGGCCGCCATCTCATGAGTAGTCCATTGAGTAGTCCATGCGCCGACTGATTCGCTTGATGTGGTATGTCCGGCCGTACTGGCCCCAGTTGTTTGCCAGCGTAGTTCTGTTCTCGCTGGTCGGACTGTTGGAAGCGTTTCGTGTCGCGCTGTTAGGGCCGATCTTTAATCGGGTGCTGGCGCCAGATATGCCAGGGAACTCGCTGGCGCTGCTGAAGATTCCGCATACGCATTACACAATTTACTTGGAACAGCTTGTTCCCAGCCATTTTCATAATCCCTGGACAAAGGTTGCGTTTGCGCTGGTTGTCTCGGTTTTTCTGAAGGGCATCTTCGACTACGTTGGCACCTACCTGGTGAGCTATGCGGGTTTTGGGCTGGTAACCGACCTGCGTAATGAGATTTACGAAAGCGTTCTGAGGCGCTCGGCGGCATTCTTCCAGAAGCATCCAACGGGGACGCTGGTTTCCACCATCATCAATGACATCGACAAGGTTCAGTTTGCGATGTCGAGCGTTCTGGCGGAGTTTCTTCAGCAGTTTTTCATTTTTCTGTTTATCGTCGTGCTGGTGATCTCGGTGGGCGGCAAACTGGCATGGATTCTGCTGCTGTTTGTGCCGGTGATTGTGTTGAGCTCGCGCAAGATTGGGCGGGAAGTAAGAAGCACAACACGGCGTGGGCAGGACAAGCTGGCCGAGATTCAGAATATCCTGCACGAGACGATCACAGGCAATCGCATAGTCAAAGCCTTCAGCACAGAGATTTGGGAGACGATGCGCTTTAAGGCGGCGGCCAAGCGGCTGTTTTCGGCCAATATGCGCTACGTGGTGGCGATGGCCGTGAGCTCTCCGCTTATGGACCTGCTGGGTGCGGTGGCGATTGCGCTGCTGTTGAAACTGGGGCGCGACAGAATTAATCACGGTACGATGACCATCGGCGATTTTATGGTCTTCATCACGGCGACGACTATGCTGTATCAGCCGGTGCGCAAGTTTGCGGCGTTCTACAACAGCTTTCAGCAAGCGTTGGGGGCCTCCGAATCCGTCTTCAAATACATGGACGCCAAGGACGAGGTGCACGAGAAGACGCATGCGCGCAAGTTGGCTAGCTTCCACAGTTCGATCTGTTTTGAAAACGTGCGCTTTTCCTACAACGATGGCGAGGATGCGCGCGAGGTCCTGAAGGGTATTGACCTGGACGTGAAGGCCGGGGAATTGCTGGCGATTGTGGGTGGCAGCGGCGCCGGAAAGTCCACGATGGTGCACCTGATTCCACGTTTCTTCGACGTGACCGGCGGACGCATTTTGGTGGATGGGATCGACGTGCGCGACCTGTCGTTATCCTCGCTACGCAAGCAGATTGGCATTGTGGCGCAGGAGACGATGCTATTCAACGACACCGTGCGTAATAACATTGCCTACGGCCAGCCGCACGTTTCGCAGGCGGAGGTGGAGCGCGCGGCACAGGCGGCGCTGGCTCACGATTTCATCCTTCGGATGCCGGAGGGATACGAGACGGTGATCGGCGAGCGTGGCTTTAGGCTTTCCGGCGGCGAGCGCCAGCGGCTGAGCATAGCGCGGGCGTTGCTGAAGAACGCGCCGCTGCTGATTCTGGACGAGGCGACCTCGGCGCTGGACTCCGAGAGCGAAGCGTTGGTGCAGGCCGCGTTGCAGAATCTGATGACTGGGCGCACGGTATTCGTCATCGCGCACCGTCTCTCGACTGTGCGGCGGGCTGACCGGATTGTGGTGCTGGAAAACGGAAAGATTGCCGATCAGGGTTCGCACGATGAGTTGCTATCACGGTTGGGAACCTACCGGCGGCTGTACGAGTTGCAATTTATGGATCTCGACGCGCCCCGAGCGGGCGCGGAAGGAGGCGGAGACTGATTATGGCGATCCGCTCGATGACTGGCTTTGCGCAAATTAAAGGACAGCAGGGGAAGACCGCGTATACGTTTACCGCGAAATCGGTGAACCATCGTTTCCTGGATCTGCATCTGCGGCTGCCGGGAAATTCCGATCTCTTTGAGCAGCAGCTGCGCAAGCTTTTCAAGGAAAAAATGCATCGCGGACACGTGGAAGTGGGGCTGACGCTGGAGTACGCTGGAGCATCGGGCGTCAGCGTGAACCAGGAGCTGGTCTCCGGATACGTGAACGCGTTTCGAGCCCTGTCAAAGGAACTTGACCTGCGCGGGGAAGTGGATTTGAATGCGGTATTCCGCTTGAATGGCGTGTTGTCTGCCTCCAGCGAGATGCCGGACGAAGTTCAGTTACGGGCAACGCTACTGGAGGCGGCCGGCGAACTGATCGAGCTGCTGAACGCCAACCGTCGGCTGGAGGGCGACCATACGCGGGCCGAACTGGAGTCGCGGATGGAGCAGCTCGAGAGCAACACCGCGGAGGTGGAGAAGCTGCGGAGCATGGTTCTGGAAGCGCACCTGGAGCGGATTCGGACGCGCATGGCGGAGCTTCTGGAAGGCAAAGCCGATCCGGACCGAATCCTGCAAGAGGCGGCGATGCTGGCCGAGCGCAGCGATGTTCAGGAAGAGATTGTGCGCCTGCAGTCCCACATCAAACATTTCCGTGGGTTGCTGGCGGAGGGCGAAGATGTGGGCAAGAAGCTCGACTTCTTGTTGCAGGAGATGAATCGCGAGGCTAATACCATGCTTTCCAAGACCACCGGGTTGGCGGGGGAGGCGATGCGCATCACCGAACTTGGCCTAGCACTGAAGAGCGATATTGAGAAATCCCGGGAACAGGTGCAAAACGTCGAATGACTCTGGTCTTCATAATTTCGGCTCCTTCGGGGAGCGGTAAATCAACGCTGGTCAATGCCATCAAGAGCTTGGTGGACCGGCTCGAATTTTCAGTTTCCTACACCACACGGCCGCCACGGGGCAGCGAGGAAGATGGGCGCGAGTACTACTACACAAGCCGCGAAGTCTTCGAGCGCATGATCAAGAAGGGCGAGTTTCTTGAACATGCCGACGTCTTCGGAAACTACTACGGCACGGCCAAGAAGTTTCTGGACGATGCGATTGTGCGCGGACACGACCTGCTGTTGGACATCGATGTACAAGGGGCGTCGCAGCTGCAGGGAGGTCTTCAGGAGGCGGTGAGCATCTTTATTTTGCCGCCGAACAAGCAGGAGCTGGAGAAGCGCCTACGCCGCCGAAGTTCGGCCGAACGCATGACCGATGAGGCTGTCATCCAACGCAGGTTGGAAACTGCGACACGGGAGATTGAAAAATACGAGGAATACGATTACATTCTCATAAACGACCAATTGGAAGATTCGATTGACTCGCTGAAGGCGATCATTCTTGCCGAGCGCTTGCGCGCGGCGGGCCGCGAACCTTCGCGAAGCGACGAGAACGATATCGCGAAGCTGGCGGAGAGTCGCAAGCTGGAGTTTGTCCGGCCGTCTCTTGGCCCCATTCTGGATAGCTTTCGAAAGACGACCGTGTAATTCACAGGAGGTATAAAGTGGATCTCTACAACGGGTTCGATAGCAATTACCGCTACATTCTGGTGGCTGCTCGCCGCGCACGTCAGCTGCAGTCCGGCGCACTCCCTCTGGTGGCTACGAGTTCCACGAAGCCGTGCCGCATTGCTGCGCAGGAGTTGCAGGCCGACAAGGTGAAGTGGGAGACCACACCTCTACGGGCAGTTCCAGATGTGAAATCGGAGTCAGGCGCCGCATAGGTACAGCGCCTGGTCGTTGGGGCGTTGCCGCGTACCCCGGCTGCGAAAGTGGACGGGGCACGGAACAGATGGCGGCAAGAGTTTCAGCTGCAATCGGTAGGGCGCTTCCATGCATCAAATTCGGCTGAAGATGGAGTTCGGCTGAAGATCGACAGATGAAAATTGCATTGGGAGTTACAGGCGGCATCGCCGCATACAAAGCGGCGGAGATTGCGCGGCGTCTACAGGACCGCGGCATTCGCGTGCAAGTCGTCATGACGAGCGCGGCGCAGGAATTTGTGCGCCCGCTGACCTTTGCCGCGCTCACCGGCGAAAAAGTAATCACTGAGATGTTCTCGCAGCGCGACTCGAACTCGACGCTGGATTCCTCGGTGGAACACATTGGGGTGGCGCAATCGATTGATGCGCTGCTGGTGGCGCCAGTGACGGCTGCAACACTGGCTCGCTTCGCACACGGACTGGCAGAAGATTTTCTCTCGACGCTCTATCTTGCGACTACAGCTCCGGTGGTGGTGGCGCCGGCGATGAATGTGAATATGTGGCGCCACGCGGCAACCCAGGCGAATCTGCAGATTCTGCGCGCGCGGGGCGTGACCATCGTGGAGCCGGACGAAGGCTATCTTGCCTGCGGGATGACCGGCGAGGGACGGCTGGCCGATACGCAAGTGATCGTGGAAGCTTTGCTGGCGCGGATTGGGCAGCGGGAGGAACTCAAGGGAGAGCACGTATTAATTTCCGCCGGCCCTACCTATGAGCCGATTGATCCGGTGCGCTTCCTCGGCAATCGCTCCAGTGGAAAGATGGGATACGCAATCGCCGAAGCTGCATTGCGGCGCGGTGCGCGAGTGACGCTGGTGAGCGGGCCAACGGCGTTGGCGGCTCCGGCGGTGGAAGAGTTTGTGCAAGTGGAGAGCAGCGCAGAGATGCGTGAGGCAATGCTGGCGCGCTTTGGCCGCGCGAGCATTACGATCATGACAGCCGCAGTCTCAGACTTTGTCCCGGCCGAGGTCTCAGGGCAGAAGATCAAACGCGATGGTGGGCTGAACCTGGAGCTGCGGCCGACGGCAGACATTCTTGCCGAGATGGGCGCGAATCGTGCGCCAGGGCAGTTGCTCGTAGGATTTGCTGCCGAGACAGAGAACGCGGTGGAGAACGCGCGGAAGAAGTTGGAACGCAAACATCTGGACGCTATCGTGCTCAACGATGTTTCTCAACCCGGCATTGGGTTCGGCTCGCAGCGCAATGCGGGCGTGATCATCACCGCCGACGAGGCAACGGAAATTGCGGAGATGAGCAAGTCCGAGATGGCCGGACGTATTCTGGACGCGGTGGTGAAACTGCGCGCACGTCAAAAGACCCCCAAGGTGACCGCATAGGCATGGCAAAGGTTCTGGACGAAGAAAGCAAAAAAGCGGTTGCGGCCACAGTGCGCTACTATCGCGAGCTTGGAATCTTTGACCTCTACCGGCGCGAACTGCCGGAGGGGATGAGCTTTGGGCGGACGATTGTGCGCGAAGAGTTGGCTGCGATCACCGGACCGGAAGAGCTGCAGGAAATGGACGAAACGCGCCGCGCGGAGCCCGCAGCAGAAGGAGCGCAGTTGGCTGGAATACTTGCGGACAAACCAGCGGCTCTGCGGGTGATTCGCGAGGAGATCGGCGACTGCACGCGCTGCCGGTTGAGTCAGGCGCGCACCAACATCGTCTTTGGAGTAGGTGACCCGCAGGCGCGCATCATGTTCGTGGGCGAGGGGCCCGGCGCGGATGAAGACGCTCAGGGCGAGCCGTTCGTAGGGCGGGCCGGACAACTGCTCAACAACATGATCAACGCTATGGGAATTCGGCGCGAGGACGTCTATATCGGCAATGTGGTAAAGTGCCGGCCGCCTAAGAATCGCACGCCGGAGCGCGACGAGTGCGACACCTGCGGTCCGTTCCTGATGCGCCAGATCTCCGTGGTGCGTCCCGAGATCATTGTGGCGTTGGGAGCGACTGCGGCAAAATTTCTGCTGGGCGTTGCGGATTCAATGGCGAACTTGCGCGGGCGGATTTACGACTTCCACCCCATTGTGCCGCACCTGGCGGCGGAGCGCGATCCTGAGTTTACGGCTAAGCTGGTGGTGACCTATCATCCGGCCTACCTGCTGCGCGACCCACGACAGAAGAAGGAAACGTGGGCGGATCTGCAGTTGGTGATGAAGTATTTGGGAATGCCGCTGCCGAAGCGGGTCGCAGAGCACAGCCCAGAAATTAACCCAGAGGCTTAATGCCCGCCGAAGCCACACAGGCACTCCTGTTGCCGGAGACGCAGACCACATATTGCGACGTGGCGCTGCCGGTGCCGCTGGATGCACTGTTTACCTATGAAACTGGCCCTCTGGAGCCGATTGTCGGTGGGCGCGTGGTGGTTCCGTTTGGCCGGGGCGCGGAGAAAAGACTCTCAGGCATCGTCATCCGGATTCACCACGAGCCTCCCGAGACACACAAGCTGAAACGGGTGCTGCAAGTGCTGGATGCGCTTCCTGTGCTCGACGATAACCTGCTTGCACTGGGGAGTTGGATTGCGCAGTACTACCTCGCGCCAATCGGCGAAGTGTACCGCAGCATGCTGCCCTTGCAGGCCGAGTTCCGGCAGGCATTCGGCTACCGAATTACTGAGCTGGGCGCGGAGGCGCTCTACGACTCGGCAAGCGAGGGCTCGTCGCGCCGCTCGCAAAAAACTCCCGAACATCAGATGAGCGAGTACGCGGTGCTGGATGCGCTGGCCGAGGGCGAACTGGTGCGCGAAGAGCGTCTGCGTCCGGCGACCGGGGCAACGCGCGAGGTACTGCGCGCGCTGCTACAGAAGAAGTGGATTGTTCGCGAAGACCTTTCCGGGGTGCGCGACGCGCGCAGGCTGGTGAAGGTGGTGGTGCTGCGCGAAGTCGCGGATGGCGAAAAGACCTACAAATTAAACGCTGCGCAACAGCGCATCGTCGAGCTTTTGCGCGAGGCGCAGGGCCAGATGCACATCAAGGAGCTACGCGAGGCAGGGACTTCGCCAACTTCTCTGAAGACGCTGGTGAAGCACGGCGTGGTCGAGATTGTAGAGCAGGCGGCCGAGCAGCCGGTTCCGCAGATGAAGCCGCGTACCACCCTAGAGTTTCTCTTCACCAACGACCAGAAGGCTGCACTGCGGGAGATTCGCGGCAGCGTGGAAGAGCGGCGATTCAAGGTGGCGTTGCTGCACGGAGTGACCGGATCAGGCAAGACCGCAGTGTACCTGGCGGCGATGCAGTCGGTGCTGGCCGCGGGACGCGGCTCGATTCTACTGGTGCCGGAGATCGGGCTCACGCCAGGCGTTGCCGCCGATTTGTACAACATCTTCGGCGAAGAGATTGCGATTCTGCATTCTTCGCTGAGCGATGCTGAGCGGGCTGAGCAGTGGCACCGCATCCAGCGCGGCGAAGCGCGGATCGCAGTGGGCACGCGTTCGGCCATCTTCGCTCCGGTACGCGACCTGGCGCTGATCATTGTGGATGAAGAGCACGACCACAGCTACAAGCAGGAGGAGACGCCACGCTATCACGGCCGCGACGTAGCGGTGGTTAGGGCCAAAACGTTGAATGCTACCGTGGTGCTGGGTTCAGCCACTCCGTCGCTTGAGAGCTACTACAACGCCACTCCGGGTGCAGGCGCGCGGCCAGCGAAGTACGCGCTGATCGAGCTGCCGGACCGGGTGCAGGCGCGTCCGCTGCCGGAGGTGGAATTGGTGGACATGCGCGAAGAGTTTCAGCAGACAGGCAAGGAGAGCGTGCTCTCGCGCAGGCTGATTGAAGAGACCACGGCCAGCCTGGAGCGGGGCGAGCAGGCGATGATCCTGCTGAACCGCCGGGGGTTTTCGGCATGGGTGATGTGCCGCTCGTGCGGCGATACGATCCAGTGCCGCGACTGCGCCGTGGCCATGACGTATCACAAGCGGCAGCACCGGTTGCTATGCCACTATTGCGGATACCAGCAACCGGTTCCGAAGATTTGTCCGAAATGCGGCAGCGAGTACGTGCAGTTCATGGGAACAGGTTCGGAGAAGCTGGAAGATATGCTGCACGCGGCTTTTCCCAAGGCGCGCATTGGACGGATGGATCGCGACACGGTGCGCGGGCATGACGACTTTGAGCGCATGTTGAGCGAGTTCCAATCTGGCGACATTGACCTTCTGGTCGGCACGCAGATGATTGCCAAGGGACACGACGTACATGGGGTAACGCTGGTGGGCGTGGTGGGAGCTGACACCGCGCTGGGCCTACCGGACTTCCGGGCCGCCGAGCGGACGTTTCAACTGCTGACCCAGGTGGCGGGCCGGGCGGGACGTGGCGAGATGCTAGGCAAGGTGGTATTGCAGACACACTTTCCGGATCACTATGCGGTGCAGTTTGCGGCGCACCACGACTATCATGGCTTTGCGGAAAAGGAGCTGCGCTTCCGGGGGTGGATGCACTATCCGCCTTTCGATTCGTTGGCCAACATCGTGGTGCGCAGCGACAAACAGGAGGAGGCGCTACGCTACTCCGGGCTGCTGGGGCGATGGTTTGAGCAGGTTCGGCATGAGGGAGTGCGGGTGATGGGGCCCGCTCCGGCGCCGATTACGCGGTTGAAAAAGGATTACCGCTTCCACTTTGTGCTGAAGGCGGGCAGCCGCGAGCGGCTGAACTTTGTGCTGAGGGCAATGCTGGCCACGGCGCAGCAGCAGAAGATTCCGCGCACAAACATTATTGTAGACGTGGACGCGATGTCGTTGTCGTAGGGAAGGCGCAACGGGGTACAAGCTTTGCGGCGAGTTCAGAGTTTCATCTCGCCCTTGCCCTGGAGAGCCGCGCTCGCAAACGGGACGTCAGCTCATGACGTTTTGCCCACATGAACTGCAGGGTCCGAGTGGACTGCCGCAGCTCGCCAAACTCCAGGAACTCCGTCGACAGCGCGTTGAAATAGAACTGGAGCGGGAACGGTTCGCGCCAGCGTGGGGCAAGATACATGCCCGATACCTGCATTGCATCTAGGCCCCAGGGGTAAGCAAAGGCGTACCACGCAACCTGGCTGCACATCACAAGGCGCGCCTCCTGGCGCGATTGCCCCGTGGCATCCGATATTTTGCTGATGCCCCCGGGATTCACCTCCAGCACCTTGTGCAGATCGTGCAGGTAAACGGTGAATGGCGGTATCCGGCCAATCAGAAACTTGCCAAAACGCGAGCGCAAGGTTCGCAACATGCGGTTCGCATTGTCTTCCACGCTCTTGGGATCCACCGGCGCCGGCGTGGGATCGATCACCTTCGGATGCGCAATGTCGGCCATATATTTGTCCACGGCCTCGGCCGAGCGGAAAGTGCGCACATTCGAATCCCATTCGTCGCCCGGATACATGAAGTTCAGGCCTGGCAGCCCCAGTTCCACCACGCGCCGTGGGGTAATGGAAAACTCGTTCATCCAGCTATTTTCCTGGTTGCAGAAGTATACGAAACTGGCGAATGGAATCGTGAACTCCGGTTTCAGGTAGGTGACCCGGAATTGTATTTCTCGCAATTTCTTCTCGACATTGCCGGTCTCGTCCGCGTGGTTGCCAATCCAGTTGGCAAATGAGAACTGAGTCAGCAACACCGTGACCTTGCCGACCAGCTTCGAGATGTGCGCCAAGTGACCAGGGCTCACGCTGCAATCATTGAGGTTCAGAATCGTGACCCCTTCCGCGCGAATCGCGATCCAAGAATCCATTGATCCCACGGACCCGCAGATCACCTCCATACCATTGCCCAGCTGCGCCCACTTGTTTAGCGTCAGCTCGCGGAAATTCGCATACCCCAGTCCCTTGATCACCTTGGAAATGCGCAAAGATGCGTGCTTCTGATACAGCATTGTCGGCACGCTGCGATGTTGGGGATCGACGCTCTTCAGTGTGGGGAAGTTCAGGTGATCGGGATGCTGGTGGGAGATCCAGACGTAATCAATGTCAGGCCACGAAACCTCAGCCGCCGGGCTCAGCAGGGCCCAGCCTTGGTTGAAGGCTTTGCCGCGCAACCATGGGTCGGTGATCAGCGTAGTTCCCTGGCTTTCCACACTGAAGCTTGCATGGCTGATAAAACGAAGTCTCATGAAGCCCTCAATCGCCTTAGTTTCGTATCCTGAGTTGCGGGTTGCCAAAGTGGCGGTCCAAAATGCCGATCGGCGCAGCAACAAAAAAATCCGTGGACAAATATTATTTGTGGGAGTACATGCGATGTCGCCGTGTGGGCCTTAGGTTGATCCCGGCTCTCTTTTCTTGCGGTTACAGGGTTCTACCTGACTAGCCAAAGCTGTTTTCACTTGAGACAATACGAACGCCGACGGGGAGTTGTACTTGCCATCCAAGCCACGGACACCTGCTGCAACACGCACTGCATCACAGAATCGGCGGCGCATGCCCGGCGATTTCATGATGAAGATGGAAGTGACGATCCCGGCGAAGGTCTCCGCCATTTCACCGCTGGTGGACGCGGTAATGGCTGTGGTGCGGCAGCAGGCGACGGCCAAGGAAATGGAGATTGAGACCGCGCTCCGCGAGGCCCTGGCGAACGCAATCAAACACGGGTGCTCGGGCGATCCCACGAAGTTTGTGCAGTGCTCAGTGGTCTTCGAAGTGGACCGTAGTGTTCTGATCGTAGTGAGCGATCCCGGGCCGGGCTTCGACGCCAAGAGCCTGCCGAACCCCACAGAAGGCGTGCACCTGTACGAAAACCACGGACGCGGCATTTACATGATCAACCACCTGATGGATGAAGTGCAGTTCAAGCGCGGCGGGGCAGAGATCCACATGCGCAGCCGTTTGTAGTTTTTGCGTGTCTACGGGCTTCCGTGTTTCATGATGTGCGCCACCTGAGGAAAGGTGGAGTTGGCGACGGGCGCAGCGGTGAAGGTGAGCACCAGCATGGCAAGTGCCACAAGGGCCACGAACCTGCGGTCTCTGCTAACGCTTGGCCAGCGCGGCACGCTGGGCTGCTGCAGGCCGCTCAGTGCCAGCAGAATTGCCCAAATCATCCATCCCACCCAGAAGAACCACGCCATGACCACCAAGGCTCCAACCACCGCCCAGGAGAGAAATTTGTGCAGCCTTGGCGAGATGGCGAAAACGATGTGTCCGCCATCGAGTTGCCCGCCGGGAAGAAGGTTCAGTGCGGTTGCCAGCATTCCGGCCCAACCTGCCAGCGCCACCGGGTGCAAGTAGTAGTGGGTGAGCGCAGGTCCTCCACGATGCAACAAGAAATGGCCGAGCTGAAAGATAAGAGGAAAGCCGAACTGCAAGTCGGGGTCTGAAACACCCGTGACAGGATGTGAGATAGCCAGGCCAACGAGCATGGTTGGAACGGCCACGACGAATCCAGCGATGGGACCGGCAATTCCTATATCGAAAAGCGCGGAGCGTGACTCAATGTAGCCACCGATGCGGATAAATGCTCCGAGAGTTCCGATGAGAGTGGGTGCTGGGATGAAGAACGGTAGTGTGGCGCGCACGCCGTAGCGGCGGCAACAGAAGTAGTGTCCCAATTCGTGGGCGAGCAGGATGCCCATGATGGCCAGTGAAAATGGGATGCCAAGCAGAAGCTGCCGGGGATTCTGCCACAGCCATTGCACCGGGAAAAGCGGGAGGAGTTCGTTGCCGGTGGCGAAGGCTTCCAGGTTGTGATTGAAGTTATATTGCAGGCGCGAGCCTACCAGAACGGTGGTGCAGAAGGTGCAGAGCAGCAACAGCAACGGCAGGCCGTAGCGAAGCTGGGAGGTGCGCCTGCGGACGGGTACCGCAGCGTCCTCAGGCAATACGTCGGAAATTGAATCAGACATCGGGGAAACGCTCGCCAGTCGGCGCCGGAGCATCAGCCCGGCACCACGGGACTAATCGATCGACTGCAGTTCCTTGCCCGGCTTGAAGCGAACGGCTTTGCCCGGAGGAATGTTGACTTCGGCGCCGGTGCGCGGGTTGCGGCCAATTCCGGTTTTACGCGGACGCACATTGAAGACGCCAAAGCCGCGCAACTCAATCCGGTCACCCTCGGCGAGTGCCTTCTTCATGCTCTCAAAGACAGTCTCCACAGCGCGCTCTGCCTTCGTCTTGGTGACCCCGGTGCGGTTTACCACTTCGTTGATGATGTCGAGTTTAATCAAGCGATCGGCTCCGGCGCTTCAGATTGAAAATCAAGGGCTTACACTGATGCTAGAAAATGGAGCGAGCATTGTCAATGTCTTCTCAGCGGCCCGCCTGCAACCAGAGCCGCAGAATCAGAACAATGGCGCGATAGTACCATGAGTAGGTCGCTGGCTAGAACGGCGAATGTTAAGATGGCCCTACAGCAACACTGCAGGCATGTTCCCGCTGGAGAATCGGGGGAATGTCTGGCTGCCGATTAACCTAAGGGAAGCGAGGAATCTGAGGCGAATGGCGATAAAGAGCGATCGCTGGATCCGGGAGATGGCGCAGACGCAGGAGATGATTAGCCCATTCTGCGAGAAGCAGATGCGGGAGGGTGTGATCAGCTATGGACTGTCGTCGTATGGATACGATTTACGGGTAGCCGACGAATTTAAGATCTTTACCAACGTGAATTCGGCGATTGTGGACCCCAAGAGGTTTGACGAGCGCTCGTTTGTGTCCATTCGCGCCGATAGCATCATGGTTCCTCCCAACTCGTTCGCCCTGGCGCGCTCGGTGGAATATTTCAAGATTCCACGCGATGTGTTGACGATTTGCGTCGGCAAGTCCACCTATGCGAGGTGCGGAATCATCGTTAACGTGACTCCCTTTGAGCCGGAATGGGAAGGCTTCGTAACCCTGGAGATCAGCAACACGACGCCGCTGCCGGCCAAGATCTATGCCAACGAGGGTCTCTGCCAAATCTTGTTCTTCCAAGGCGATGAAATCTGTGAGGTCAGCTACAAGGACAAGGCCGGCAAGTATCAGAACCAGACCGGCATTGTGCTTCCCAAGCTGTAGACGGCGATGAGAACTCTGCGCCTATGTCTCGGCACCCTTGCTCTGGATGGAGAGCCGGTATCCTCCGCGCTGCAGCGCGATCCGGCCCTGCTGGAAGCTGCGAGAATTCTGCGCGGCGGCGGATTGGTGGCATTTCCAACCGAGACAGTCTATGGGCTGGGAGCCAATGCGCTGGACACGCATGCGGTGGAGAAGATATTTGCCGCCAAGCAGCGTCCGCACTGGGATCCGGTGATCGTACATGTGGCGGATGTGCACAGCGCACGAGCACTAAGCAAGACGTGGCCGGAGGCTGCCGAGCAGCTTGCCGTAGCGTTCTGGCCTGGCCCGCTGACGATGCTGCTGCCGCGTACAGCCCAAATTCCAGACATCTGTACCGCAGGGCGCGAGAAGGTGGGCCTGCGGCTGCCCGCGCACCCTGTGGCACGAGCCTTGATCACGGCAGCTGGAGTGCCGGTGGCGGCACCCAGCGCCAATCGCTTCGGATACACCAGTCCAACCACAGCTGAACACGTTCTGGCCGACCTGGACGGCCGTATTGACGCTATTCTCGACGCCGGGTGGTGCGCGGTTGGGGTCGAGTCCACGGTACTGGACCCCACTACTGATCCGGCGATCATCTATCGCCCGGGGGGAATTACCGCCGAGCAGATTCGCCGACACCTGGGGAACGTGGTGGTGGCCGAGCGCAATCTTTCCACCGAAACTCCGCCTGAGGCGCTGGAGTCTCCAGGCCTTGGCATTCGTCACTACGCGCCGCGCGCCCGGGTCGTGTTGGTGGAGAGCCAAGACGAGTTGAAAGTGGTGCTGGAACACGAGGTGCAGGACCATCGGGTGGGAGTGTTGCTGCCGAGAGAGTGGCCGATGCCGGCCGTGGCCGTGAGCGTGCTGCGTTGGGGAAGCTGGGGCGATCCGGAGTTGCTGGCACGCGAACTGTATGGGCAGCTGCGAGCGCTGGATGAGCAGAACGTGGAGGTCATCGTGTGTCCGATGCCGCCGTCGGCGGGAATCGGATTGGCGGTACGGGACCGGCTGCGCAAAGCGGCCAAATAGAAGAGCCCGCGCTAGCGGGCGCGGCATGAAGCCGCGCTTTCGCCATTCAGAATCTCACCTTACTGAGGGACGTCCCGTTTGCTCGCCTTCAGCAGCTCATTGACAATCGTCACCAACTCCTCCGGATTCACTGGTTTCTCCAGATACAGATCCGCCAGTGGCTCCGCCGATTGGTATGCTTCGGCCACGTAGCCGGAGACCACAACCACCGGCATCGTCGAGTGATGCTTTGCGGCCAGCACGATCCCCCGGCCATTGCTATCTCCCAGGCGCCAATCGGTTACCACTGCGTCGTACTCGTTGGCTTTCATCATTTCAATCGCCTGGTGCGCCGAGGTTGCAGGCGTCGCGTCGTGCCCTGCCTGCTCAAGAATCGCGCACTTCAGGTGCACTACATGCGGCTCATCGTCAATGCATAGTATTCGCGCCATCGAAGTCCTTCGCAATCGCTGCGGCTGCCCGGCTCCCAGGCGAAACTGCCACGCGTCGTGTGTCGGCCCGGAGTAGTGTTCCGCAGCCCGTGCCCGCTTGTCAAATCGTAATCAGATTGGCCCAACGCCGCCTAGCGCCCGCGGCCGGAGTGGCGTTTTTTTGCCGCGTATCCGGCTGCGAAGCTAGTCTTTCGCAAAGTTCTTCTTACGGCGTTAAGGTGGAAACAACGCGGCTGTATCGAATGCTCTCTCTTCTTACTCCTCTTACAGCTTGCGCGCAATCGATTTCGCCTGCGTAAACAGCAATAGGTAATCCGAACCGCCCGCTTTGGAATCCGTGCCTGACATATTAAATCCGCCAAACGGATGCGCTCCCACCATCGCTCCCGTGCACTTGCGATTGATGTATAGGTTGCCCGTGTGGAACTCCTGTCGCGCCAGCTTCATCCGCTCTTCCGACGTGGTGTACACCGAGCCTGTCAGACCGAACTCTGTATCGTTGGCAATGCGCAGTCCATCGTCGAAATCCTTGCACCGGATCAACGCCAGCACTGGCCCAAACACTTCTTTCTGCTCCAGCGTGCTTCCCGGCTTCACCTCGGAAATAATCGTGGGCTCAATCAAGAATCCTTCTTTGCCTTCCACCGCGTGCCCACCCGTAATCAGCCGCCCGCCTTCCTGCAGCGCCTGCTCAACAAAGCCGAGAATCGATTTCCTTGCCGCCTCGTTGATCACCGGACCAAGGTTTGGATTTTCTTCCGCCGCGCCCACTGTCAGCTTTTCCGTGCGATCCTTCAGTCGTTCCACAAACTTGTCATAGACCCGCTCGTCCACAATCGCCCGCGAGCAGGCCGAGCACTTCTGTCCGCTGTAGCCGAAGGCCGATGCGACCACTCCCGTCACCGCCTCGTCCAGATCCGACTCGGCATCCACCACAATCGCGTCCTTGCCGCCCATCTCCAGAATCGTGCGCTTGATCCACATCTGTCCCGGCTGCACCTTGGCCGCCAGCTCGTGAATATGCAGCCCAACTTCCTTTGATCCCGTAAACGCGATAAACCGCGTCTTCGGATGCTTCACCAGCTCATTGCCAAAGCTGCTTCCGCCGCCGGTCACAAAATTCACCACGCCATCCGGCATCCCGCACTCCTCCAGAACCTGGAAGAATCTCGCCGCAATCGTCATCGCGTCGCCGCTCGGCTTTAGCACCACCGTATTGCCGCTCACAATCGCCGCCAGGGTCATGCCTGCCATGATCGCCGAAGGGAAGTTCCACGGCGGAATCACTGCGCCCACGCCCAGCGGAATGTATCGTAGTTCGTCGCGTTCGCCCGCCAGTTGAATCGCCGGCTCCGCCTTATCCAGCCGCAGCGCCTCGCGCGCGTAGAATTCCGCGAAGTCGATCGTCTCGCCCACGTCTGCGTCCGCCTCGGCCCAGTTCTTGCCCGCCTCGAACACCAGCCACGCCGCCCACTCGAACTTGCGCTCCCGTATCGTATGCGCCACCCGGAACAGCAACTCCGCGCGCTCTTGTACCGGTGTCAGCCTCCAGCTCTCAAACGCCTTCAACGCAGCATCCATCGCTGCCGGAACGTCTCCAGCCCCCGCCTTCTGAAACCTTCCCACCACCTGCTCCGGATGCGAAGGATTGATCGACTGCAGCTTCGCCTCGGTCTTCACCCGATGCCCGCCAATCACGTTGTCATACTCGTGCCCAAGCAGCCGCTGCACCTTGTCCAGCGCCTCGCGCATCGCCCGTGCATTTTCGTGCCGCGAGAAGTCCGTAAACGGTTCGTTCTTGAATGGCTTCAACGCGGAACTTTCAACAGTAGTTTCTGCCACACTGCTCTGTACGGTCGCCATAGCGTCCTTTCAATCCAGCTCTCAAATCAAAGCTGCTCACCGCAGTCCCAATCGGGAGACCTGCGGAACAGATGATTTTACCATCGCATCACGAGGTAAGCTGCTTCGCCTCTTGTCTCGTGACACGTCAGTTTCCGGATTGCCGCCAACCGCTCGGCGCTGAGCCTTTCATTTTTCAGGAGCTGCGTTCTCGTTACCAGAGGTCGCAGGCCGCATCAAATGATCCGCGGCCTTTCCGTAACCGGCCGGAGCCGCATCACTGGCAAGAAAGATCGCCGAGCAGGCTTGGCAGGAATTCCAAGGGTGGTGGGAAAATGCGGTTATTCAATTTTTCCATGTAGCTGCTTTTTCTAAACTCGTCTTCGCGGAGCTGCAGATAATCTTCAAACAGGTATCGATTTCCTACATCCCGATAACTCTCAACTCCCAGCCCATTGGCCACAATGAACTCAAATCGCTCGACTTCCACATGGTAGTAGGTAATCTCATCTACATGCAGTGCACGGATGTCTTTGCCATTCACCATATTGCCGGCCGCGTTTAGTCCACGGCAGAGCACCGCGTGACACCTGGACAGGGTCAAGTCACAAAAAGGAACCTGCTCCGCCAGGGATGACTTTGAAAAGAACACAGGTTGATTGAGCCACGCCTCAGCCTCGGAAAGGCCGCGAAAATCAATCTTGCGGCGGCCAATCCATTTGACTGGCGCAAAGCCCGCATTTAACGTGGCCAACCTGTGCCCCGCTCGCAGGTCTTCAATCAACACGTTCCCTTTTTCGGTGAGAATATATGTTCCCTCCGCAATGCATGTTGCTGGCGGCGGAGGTAACGGCAGTGAACTCATCTTTGGCTCCAGTTGCTGACGTTGAGGTACGAAGCTACTTCGGCAAAGGGAGCCAAGAACATCAACTGAATCTACGCAAAAAGTCTTACGCAAATGGGATGGATCGCGGACGCCCCGGAAACCGCCCCAATCCTTCGCTTCCCTGGAAGCCATCGCCAAAGCCCAAAAGCGTTCTCCATTCGTCGCCGGCCATTCTGTCGCGCCTTATGTGTACATCCATTTCGCCCCTCGATGAATCTGTTTCCCTGATCTACGCGAACCCGCCCGGCTTCACCGCCGAAAGGGTTGTCCGCTGGCCCATACCCGTCGCTGAGCCGTTGCCGCGAACTTGGTTGCATAGCTCGCTACGCAGTTCATTCCCAATCAGCACGTCTTTGAAAATCGAGGAGTCTCCATGGCCACCATCACCGCATCGCATCTCAACCAATCTGCCATGACGTTCATTGGCCGCACCCATAAGCTCTTCATCAACGGACGCTGGGTGCCCGCCGCATCCGGACTCACCTTCCCCACCTACAACCCCGGCACCGGAGAGGTGCTCTCACACGTCGCCGAAGGCACAAAACCCGACGTCGATGCCGCCGTCCAGGCTGCCCGCAAAGCCTTCGACCACGGCCCTTGGCATCGCCTCACCGCCTCCGAACGCGGACGCATGATCTGGAAGCTCGCCGACCTCATCGAGCAGCACGCCGAAGAACTTGCAACCCTGGAGAGCCTCGATAACGGAAAGCAGCTCACCATCGCCCGCGCCGCCGATGTTCCTCTCGCAGTTGATCTCCTGCGCTACATGTCCGGCTGGACGACCAAGATTGAAGGCAACACCATTCCCATCTCCGTCCCCTACACTCCCGGTGCCCGCTACCACGCCTTCACCTTGCGCGAGCCCGTTGGCGTCGTCGCCCAGATCATTCCCTGGAACTTCCCCCTGCTCATGGCCGCCTGGAAGATCGGCCCTGCCCTCGCCGCCGGCTGCACCGTCATCCTCAAGCCCGCCGAGCAGACTCCGCTCACCGCCATCCGCCTTGGCGAACTCATCCAGGATGCAGGCTTCCCCGAAGGTGTCGTTAACATCGTCACCGGCTTTGGAGAAACCGCTGGAGCCGCCCTCGCTGCCCATCCCGACGTCGATAAGGTTGCCTTCACCGGCTCCACCGAAGTCGGCAAGATGATCGTCCACGCCGCCACCGGCAATCTCAAGAAGGTGACTCTTGAGCTCGGTGGCAAGTCGCCCAACGTCATAATGCAAGACGCCGATCTCGACGTCGCCATTCCCGGCGCAGCCTCGGCCATCTTCTTCAACCACGGCCAGTGCTGTTGTGCCGGATCGCGTCTCTACGCCCACAAGTCGATCTTCGACCGCGTAGTCGAGGGCATCACCAACGAAGCCAAACAAATCTGCGTCGGCCCCGGCTGGGAGCCCGCCAGCCAACTCGGCCCGCTCGTCTCCGAGGAGCAACTGAACCGCGTCAAGGGTTACATCGATGCAGGATTGATCGAAGGTGCCTGTGCCATGACCGGAGGAAAGCAGATCGGCGACAAAGGCTATTTTGTCGAGCCCACCGTGCTCATCAACACCACCAAAAACATGAAAGTCGTTCGCGAAGAAATCTTCGGCCCCGTCGTTGCCGCCATGCCCTACAGCGAAATAGACGAACTCGTCGACGTCGCCAACGACTCCTCCTACGGTCTCGCCGCCGGCATCTGGACCAACAACCTTTCCAAGGCGCACACCCTCGCCGCCGCCATGCGAGCCGGCACCGTCTGGGTAAACTGCTACAACATCTTCGACGCCGCCCTGCCCTTTGGCGGCTACAAGGAGAGCGGATGGGGCCGCGAGATGGGCCATAACGCCATCGACGCCTACACCGAAACCAAATCCGTTTGCATGAAGGTCGCCTAATCGGCTTTCAAGACGAACCATCAGGGTGCCCCGTTCTAGCCTTCCTTTGGCTAGGGCGGGGTTCTTGCCGCGCGACGCAGGATACGACGTGAACGAGGCGCCACGCGCTTGGTGGCTGCTGGCGGACGCTAGATCGAAGGGTCTCGATAAAACCCCTCTGCCTGGCATCTCCGAATATCTCTATAAATTCCTCGGCGAAACCTGGCAAAGCCAACAGCTGCCGCCAATTGGGCTGGGCATTCACCTATCGCTCAAATTTGGGACCACCTCGTTTAGTTCTCGAGCAAAAGTGCCTAGTTAGGCAAAACGCAGCCTCGAGTTCCCACCTCCTCGCCTTTCCCCAAACGCAACAAGGGACGAGGATACACCTCGCCCCTTCGCTTGCGATCTTTCGCCAATCCGAGTACCCCACATCCGCCGCAGTCGGCGAATGTAAGAATCCATCCGAACTTACTTTACGCGATCCACTTCCTTCAACCGGGCCGCCTTGCCGCGCAGTGCACGCAGATAGTACAGCTTTGCGCGCCGCACTTTCGCCGAGCGAACCACTTCCAGCTTGTCGATAATCCGGCTGCCCAGTGGGAAGATGCGTTCCACGCCCTGCCCAAAGCTCATCTTGCGAACCGTAAAGCTCGGCTGCTGCCCATTGGCCTTCTTGATCACGATGCCTTCAAAGATCTGGACGCGTTCCTTATCGCCTTCCTTGATCTTCACGTGAACCCGCAGGGTGTCACCCACCGCGAAGCTGGTAAGGTCTGTGCGCTGCGCTTTCGCAAGCAACCGGGTAATGATGGGAGATGACGACATGACTTGTTTCCTCTTCTCTTCTCGGGTGCCGGGGCAAGCAGCCCTGATCGATCCCGTAATCTTTTCTAATTTTTTTCGGCCTCGCGCTTCAACTCGCGAAGCAATGCCTCGTCTTCCGCGCTGAGCACCACCTTCGCCAGAAGGTCTGGCCTTTTCCTCAGCGTTTTTTCCAGTGCGCGACGCCGTCTCCAGCGCCGAATCTCTTCGTGGTTCCCGTTCAGCAGCACATCCGGAACCGTCAGCCCGCGAAATTCCGCAGGCCTCGTATAGTGCGGAGAATCCAGCAGCCCGCCGGTTGCCACCGTCGAATCCGGCTCCAGTCTTCCGCGCTCATCAAACCTTGCCTCTGCCTCCACCCCGCTAAAGCTCTCGGTCTTTGCCGAAGCTTCGTTGCCCAGTGCTCCGGGCAGCAGCCGTGTCACGCAGTCCAGAATGAGCGCCGCTCCAAGCTCGCCGCCGCTCATCACAAAATCGCCAACCGATACCTCTCGATCTGCCAGGTACTCGGTTACACGTTCATCCACGCCCTCGTAGCGTCCGCAAAGAAACGTAACCCGTTCCAGTCCGGCCACCTCCTGCGCCATCGCCTGCGAGAAACTCTCTCCCGCCGCCGACAGCAGCACCACCGATTCCCTTGCCTCGCCGCTCATCCGCGCATCCCTCGCCGCAACACCCAGCGATTCGACACACGCAAACAGTGGCTCCGGCTTCAGCAGCATTCCCTCGCCGCCGCCAAATGGACGATCGTCCACCGTGCGATGCCGGTCCTCGGTGAACTCCCGCAGGTCGTGGATTCCAATTTCAATGAGCCCAGCGTTGCGCGCCCTGCGCACAATGCCGTAATCCAGAGGACCACGGAAGAAGTCCGGAAAGATGGTAACGATCTCGAACCGCACTTCCAGCCCTCTGTGTCTTCTGCCTAACTCTTCGCCGTCCCACGCCGTTCCTTCTTCCCCGCGCTTAGCGGAGCGTCCAGTTCCAGCATTCCGTCCGGCAATTCCATCTCAATCCGCTTCCCCTTCAAGTCCAGCTTCTTCGTGAAGCTCTCCACAAAGGGAATCATGTATTCCCGCGCCTGCGGCCGGAGCGGCGTCTGTTGCCGCGTACCCGTCTGCGAAGCATCTGTGTTCCGCGCGGCGTCAGGAGCATCTTCGCTCTTCACCATCAGCAGTGGCGCTGTTCCCGCCCCAAAATTCACATCCACTACCCTGCCGATTGTGCGCTCGCCTTCCACTACCAAGCATCCCAGCAACTCGCTCACATAAACCGCACCCGGCTCCAGTTCCGCACGATCTTCCGCCGGAATCTGTATCTCCGATCTCAGCAGCGTCTCCGCCTCTTCAATCGAATCCACGCCCTCGAACTTCAGAACCATTCCGCCCTTGTGAGGCCAGTACTCTTCCAGGTGCAGTTCGCGACGCTCGCCGTTCGGTTGCCATGCAAAAAGCGTTCGACGTTCTTCAAATCGCTCGGGAAAATCCGTATGCAGCTCCGCCAGCACTTCGCCTACTCGGCCCTGCACTTTCATCACCCGTGCAATCGTAATGAACGCGGCGTCTTCTCGCATCGCGCCCGCTCACTCCACAATGTCGAGCGAGCAGCGCTTGCCATCCTTATCCGCCGCGGCGGAAAGAATCGTGCGTAGCGCCCGTGCGGTGCGTCCCGAGCGGCCAATCACCCGGCCCAGATCGTCTTCGGCAACTTCCAGCTCCAGCCTCACATACTCGCGGTCGCCTGAGGCTACAACCGAAACTTCTTCCGGAGAATCCACCAAGGCCATGGCCAGCTCTTTTGCTAGTCCAGTTAGATTGGCAGGCATAGACTTCCGCTCCTCTTCCCTTGGATTACCTAATTACGCGTTACGCGGCCTAGTTACGCAACCGGCTCAGCCGGAGTAATCGGCGCAGCCGACACCGGTGCCACCACCGGAGCGTTCTTGTAAAGACGCGCCAGCGTCGGCGAGAACTTTGCTCCCTTGCCGAGCCAGTACTCGACGCGGTCTCTCTTCAAATCCACGGTTGCGGGGTTGGTGCGCGGGTTGTAGAGTCCTACCACTTCAATCGAACGGCCGTCGCGCGCGCGGTCCTTCTCGATCACAACAATACGATACACAGGCTGCTTACGCGCACCACGGCGCGAAAGACGAATCATCAACACAGGCTTTCTTCCTCTCTTCGTTTACTCCACCGTTCGACATCCCCTTTTGGCTTCTCGCCTCCGGAGACCGGAAATCATAACCAGCTAGCCGGTTATGATTTCACCGGCCCAACCGCTTTGATTCGAACGCTGGGATGCCCGCCGCGCCTTCGGCGCATTCGGCGGATCGAATCCGCCACGGACCTTACCACAAAGGAATCACCAGACACACGCCCGGCAAACACTTGCAGCAATCCTTATTATCCCGGAACTGCGCCCCACTGGCAAGCCATCTCCAAAACTTGGTAGCGCCCTAACGCAGCGTTGATGTTCTAAAAGACCCGAGAACGCTCTAACGCAGCGTCGCGTTATATTTATGAGAAATCAAATCGTTGTACCGTTCAAGCACAAAGCTCTCCAAAACCCGAGAGCTTTGTCAGGTACTTTGTCAGCAGTCTGAGCCATGCACCAGGTGCATGGCTCGGGAAAGATCGCGCACCAACGGATATTGCTTCGATGGTGCGCCTGAGGCAGTGCTACTTGTTGTCGGGGGGAGTTTGAGGAGCTGGTGGCTCGGAGGGCGCGCCGGGGCGGGTGCCTCCATGCATGTGCCCATGAGGGCCATCCATTGGAGGCGGAAAGTGGTCGTGGCGCGGCCGAAGCGTGTGCAGCTTCTTCCACTGCTCAGGGGTGAGGACGCGACGGATGGCAAAGGCCATCTGGGCATTGGCTTTCTCAAGCGAGGTGCGGGCGGCGGCGATATGGTCGATGGCTCCCATCACGGCGTTTTCGTCGGGATTGTCGGCTTCGAGCATCGGCTCAAGCTTGATCTCTTCCTTCTGCAGGGTGGCGTGGATATCGACCAGCTTCATACGGTTGTCCTGAAAGATCTGCTCGATCTTCTGGACCTGGGCGTCGCTGAGCGAGATGGCCTGGGCTACTTCGGCGTTCTTCCACCAACGGCCGGGAGGCAGTAAGGCGGCGTGAAAGGCGTCGCGCTTGGGGCCGTGCATGCCATCCATGCCAGGTCCGCCCATTCTCGGACCGCCTTGGGGCGGCTGCGCCAGGGCAATTGCGCTCAAGAGCAGGGTTGCGATGAAAAGTTTACGGATCATCTTTGTTCTCCTTCAGAATTGCTGGTAGTAGTTGAGCCGGTGGATGCGGCAGCAATTTCATTGCGAGCCACGGTGATGGCGCCGACTGGGGCGAGTGCCTGCGGCACCTCGCGGCTGAGATCGCTGTTGACGGCCTCAAGCAATTCGTCATCGCTCATGGCGGCGGGTTTCGGTTGCGCCGGGACGACGGCGATTGGCCGGGCGACGGGCGGAGCAATATGCGGTTTCATCATCCAGGCGGTTTGAGCCGCCAGCAACAGTCCCAGGGCAGCGGCTGCGGCCCAGCGCAGGCGGTGGCGCACGAGAGCTTGCCGGGGAGCGTAGTTGCCCGCTAGGTGCGCAGCTTGAGCACTGGCCGCCTGGCGCCGCAGGGAGATGGAAAAACGCGAGATGCGGTCCTGAAGGTCGTGGGCCTCGGCGCGACACTGAGCACAGCTTTCTAGGTGCTCCTGCGCCTGCGGGTCCGATTCCCGCTCCAGCCACTGCACGATTTGCTCGTCGGTCAGGTGTTTCATGGTTCGTTCCTCTTCTGCCGGAGTGCGTTGACCGCCCGTGAGAGGTGCGACTTCACGGTTCCGATTTCGACGGACATGGCTGCAGCGATTTCCTCCAGCGACATCTCTTCCAGGAAGCGCAGATGAAAGACGGTCTGCTGCTGCGGAGATAGTGTCTTTACCGCGTCCATGGTCCGCTGCAACTGTTCGCGGGCGAGCAGGGCGCGATCGGCGCGAGGCGCGTGATCCTCGGCTATTTCGGTAGCCAGCTCGGCTTCGCGGAGATTGTTCCCGAGCAGCCGCTTCCAGAATCCCTGACGCCGGTTACGCTGGTAATCGCGGGCGAGGTTGACGGCAATGCGCACCAGCCAAGTGCTGACACTGGACTCGCCACGAAAGTCAGCCCGGGCGCGGTAGGCTTTGAGAAAACAATCCTGGGTCAGGGTCGCGGCGGCTTCGTCGTCGCGCAGCTCACACCACAGGACGCGGTAGATCTTTGCCTGGTGCTCGCGCACGATGTCATCGAATTCTGCAGCGGTCCATCCCGTGTCGCTCATTACCGGTACTGTCAAGGTCTCTTCCATGGCCGCTCACATCATTGGACGCAGATGCGGACAAGGAGTTTACGACAGAGTCATCAGGTAAGACCAAACCCCGGTGTTTACTGTACTCCGGAGCGGCGTAACCCGGGTGACTGCTGCTGCGAAAGGCAGATTGAATTCTAAGTTGATATTGAAATTTGCAATCTCAGTTACGCAGGTACGCCTTCTAACAATGTCCTAATTGGGATGAATAGAAAAATTTCGTACCCAATTCCGAAAGTATTGTTACTTAAGATTGGCTTTCTGCCGATATAAGTGCACCGCGAAATCTCAGCCCGAACGATGCGGTGGTTCGGTTGAGTAAGTCAACAGTTACAGGAGCACGGGATGTCCGAAGAGAACGCAGGGCTGGGAGCATATTCACTGCCGAGTCACAACCTGGCGGTAGTTTCTAACAACGCCGTACCTATTGACCGCAGCAGTTTGTCGCGGAAAGTTGTTCGGTGCACCACCTGTTCGCAAGTGTTCGAATACACGGAAGGCCATGAGTATTGCGGGATTTGCGGGGCGCCTCTAGGTTTGCTGATACCTGAATCTCACGTTGCGGACCGCGAACCTAATTTAGTAAGCGGGCACGATAGTTATTTTATGAAGCCGGCGAAGGCCAGGGACGATCGCAGAATCCCATGCAGGAATGTGAAGGCGCTGATTAAGACAGGAGCGGGTGCAGGCGCAGTTGTGGATGTCGTCAACATCAGCCGGGGTGGCGTCTGTTTTACGAGCGTTGAAAAATTCCGTCTGGGAACTTCGGTTTCGATTGCCACACACTACATCGAGGGTGGACACAACATCTATCAGAACGGCCGAATTATCCGGGTGGAGCGCGAGGCGTCGGCCATGCTTCCTGGGGAATACGCTATTGAGTTCCTGCCTGAACGGCGTAGCAAAGTCGAGCCCGTTCTGAGACAGGCTACACGCTAGATCAGACTGTGCTTGGGGCATCCGTTGCCGACTGGGGCTGGTTGGAAAACAAGCCCACAGACTAACCCGAAACACCAAGGTACTCGGCGACGGATGCTGCCTCGGCGCGCGCCCGGCGAGAAAGCGAGTTGGTATATACTAGCTGTATCTAAGTTGCAGACCCTGGCGGAAAATCAATTTCGCCTGATCGGTCTGTCGGCTCGGGTGTTCCAAAGGAGGCCAGTCTTCAGCAGTAGCGGGGACAGCATACCGAAAGGAAGACCGCAGGCCCCGCGATTCGTGGGAGATGCGGTAAAAAGCCTTCTTGCGGCCTTGTTTCCCTCCGACTGCCGAATCTGCCAATCCTCTCTCTTCTCGATTTCACGACTTCCAGTTTGCCCCTCCTGCATAGAATCCATGGAACCGATACGGCTGGCCCGCTGCAACGTATGCGGAGACCTACTGGCTGCGACCGACGCGGCCTTTGGCGATGCACGCTGCGGGGAATGCATGCGTGAGGGTCCGGCATTTGAACGAGCGGTGAACTATGGCGCCTACCGGGGAGTGCTGCGGCAATTGATTCATCTGCTGAAGTACGAACGGGTGAGGGCGGCGGCTCAGCCGCTGGGACGGCTGACGGCTGCGGCCTGTCTGCAACTTGAAGGCGACATTGACGTTGCGGAGTTGCTGATGATTCCGGTGCCCGTGCACAAGGTGAGGATGCGCACGCGCGGATTCAACCAGGCGGAATTAATTGCGCGCGCGGCACAGCGCGGTATTGAGGAAGCGATTGGACGGCGAGTAACGCTGGAGGTTACGGCGCTGCTGCGGTTGCGCTTTGCCGAATCGCAGGTAGCGCTGACGGCGGAGGAGCGGCGCCAGCAGATACGCGGCGCGTTCAAGGTGACGGCGCGTGAACTGGTGAAGGGACGCGAGATTTTGCTGGTGGACGATGTGCTTACGACCGGGGCAACAGCTTCGGAATGTGCCCGTGAACTGCGCCTGGCGGGAGCCGCGCGAGTGTGGGTTGCAACTCCAGCCCGTGCACTGGGACACGATACGCAGATAGAAGATTTAGGCAGCAGGGTAGCCGGGATAGAGCCGGCGGCGATAGGTAGAAACGAGCTGAGCTTCGCAGCCGGGTACACGGCGAAAGACACCGCTCCGGCCGCGGGCGCTCAAACCTGGCGCAGGGAACACTCCTCCGGCGCCGAGGTAACGCAATGAACTACGGAGAACAACGAGTTGGCTGGCAGCGGTTGCGGCCCTGCCTGCTCTGAGGATTACGCCAATGGACAGTCACAGAGCATTCCGTTCGCACAACGATCACTCCGAGCGAGGCTACTCGGCAATGCACGCGCCGGTACTTGTTCTTAATGCTTCCTATGAGCCGATTAATATCTGCGCGGCGCGGCGGGCCATCGTCCTGGTGCTGAAGGGTGTGGCTGCAACCGAGGAGATCAACGGACACTTTATGCACTCATCGCGGGTGGCGATACGCGTGCCGTCGGTAATCCGGCTGCTGGAGTATCGCCGCATTCCGCACCAGACGCGCGCGTTGTCGCGTAAGAACATTCTGCTGCGCGACCGCAACACGTGCCAGTACTGCGGAGTGGTGTTGCCGGCCGGCGAACTGACGCTGGATCACGTGCTGCCGCGCTCACGCGGCGGACTCTCCACGTGGGAGAACCTGGTGGCATGCTGCCATGAATGCAATCGCAAGAAGGGGAACGCGCTGTCGCACGAGTGCGGAATGCGGCCAATCAAAGAACCGCGTCCATTTTCATTGCACACCAGTCGCCATCTGATGAGAATGATGGGACGGAGCGACGCGAAGTGGCGAAAGTATCTGTTCTATTAAGTTTGCTGTTTCTTGATTTGCTATAGTTCACTTCGCTGCCAAGTGCGCGGAGACAGACGCCGCTCCTAACGCGGGTACACGTTGTTTACTTCAATCTAACCTTAGTACCCCAGCTCTGTGCAGCGGTTCGCATCTAACTCCTCATATACGGGTGAGATAGCCCAGATTTGTTTGCGCGCGGGCGGTCGGGAGCAAGAATGCCACCAGAAAATGTGATGGATCAGATAGCCGGTGAAATACGAAGCCGGGGTGCGGAATGGTATCCGGAGCGTGGGGAAGCGCGCGCGGTTCGTGTTGTGGGCCGTACACCGAGAACCGATCACTACGTTTACGACTTAGTGGTTGAATTTGACAATGGCAGCGAGCGTCTTGCCGCGAAACTCTACCGGACGAGTAAGTCCGGGCAAGGGGGGCGCAGTCTGGCGGCGGCAGAGAACCAGCATCTAAGCTCGATGTGGAGCATCGCACAAGCAAAGAATTTCGCGGGAATTCCGCGGCCAATTGGTGACTTCAGCATCTTGGGTGCGGTGGTGAGCGAGAAGCTGGTGGGGATTCCGTTGCAGTCGATCATTATGAAAGCCGCCCTGCTGCCGGGCTATGCTGGGCTGGGACTGCTGCAATGTGCGGCAGCGGCGAGCGGCAAATGGCTGCGCTCATTCCAGAGAATTACGGCGCGGCCGCCAACGTCGCTGGACGGAGACGGGTTGCAACTCAATATGGAGAAGCTGTGCCATAGCTGCAAGAGAGAAGGTTTGGACGATGCTTCCATTGGCAAAATTCTCTCCGGGACGCGCGCCATTCTGGAGCGTGCACGCAAGCCATTGACGAATTCAGCGGTACTCAATGAGTTCACCCCTTTGAATGTTGTGGTGCTGGAGCATGGGGTTGGCTTCGGCGATTTTGCTCTTTTTGAGGAAGACGGCAGCACCTACACGGACCCGGCGACCTTCCTGGCCAGCGTGGAGGCTCTGGAGAAATATCCGTTCTGCAACCGTGTGATCTCGTCCGAGGTGCAGGAGCACTTTTTGCAAGCCTATGGAGCAACGGAGCAAGAGCGTGAGATTCTTCACGTGGTCAAGATGAAGGTTCTGCTCTCTATGTTTGCCGCCGGGCGCACGGTGAAAGAGAGCGCTGCCCGCAAGAAGGTAATGTGGGCCAACGTGATGAAGAAGTTTATCCAGACGGCGGCGGACCGCTCATTGCCAAAGGCGGCATAAAACCCAATATCTCGACGGCTTCGCGGTGACGGTAGGGCGACTGACGCCCCTACTTTTTCCCTTCCTTGGTGTCATTGTCATCCGCTCCTTTGATCTCCCGGCCCTGATAGAGGATTCTGGTCTTGGTGCCGAAGCGGCGGTAGTTTTCGTACTTTACGACCTGGCGGATATGGACATCGTCCATGCTGAAATGCAAGGTGTCATCGACCTTGGTGTAGGTGGGGAACCAATATTTTCCGTCGATCTGCTCGCGCCAGGTGGTGAAGCGGGGAAAGAGATTCTCCTCGCCCCGCTTGGCCTTGCCGAGGTCGGGAACATTCTTGCCGTAAGTCTTCACGATCTGGAAATCATGGTCGTCGACCCAGATGCGGCCTTCGAAATAACGCTGCCCTTTGTCGATTTTCTTGGGACCGATTTCGAAGACGTAACAGTTCAGCTCATCCTCCTGCTGCTGGCCCAGGTACTTGACGTTGTAAGAGGGAAGATCGTCGATGGTCATGGTGAAGGGCATGCGCTTCTCAATGTCGTCGAGATCTTCCTTCGTCATGCTGATACGCGAAAGAGTGTTCTGCGGAGCGAACTTCACCAGCTCAATACGCTTGCCCTGATCGTCGAAGAGGACGTCGAAGACCTGCTGATATTCGCCGTCGACGGTGTGGCCCTCGAGAGTTTGTACCGTGACGCTCTGGGTCCAGGTGTATTGCTCGCGCGCCAGCTTGAATTCCTTTTCCTTGGTGGCGAAGCGCTGGATGAGTTCATCGACGGTGATGTCTTTTGGCGGGATGTTGGTGAGCGCTCCTTCGCCCTCTTGGGCAAAGGCAGACGGAACAACGCAGAGTGGGGCGAGAGAGGGCAGCGAAAAGAGCACAACTGCGCACAGAACGCGGATCAGAAAGGGTCGAGTCATAGTCAGAAATCACCCCCACAGACTCAGTACGATGCGTTCCACATGAACCCTGCTGCAAGAATTGCGCAAGGCGGTTTGCTGGGTTCCATTTTGTCATGGAGCGGCCGGGTAAACACGCTTTCCGACAATATGGGAAGTTCAGAACAATCGTATGCGGCCTGTGCACAACGTCCGCCGGATTGTGGCGTTAGCGTTGGACTGAGGCGGAGGAATGCGGGTGATCCTCGTGCACCACGCTCTGGCTGCCATTCTGCAGCAAAGTCAGGAACGCCTTGGTGGCCGTGGAGAGATGCTTGTCTTTACGGCATATGTAGAACGAGTCAAGCATCGCGTCCATGCCCGTGAGGCGAACACCAACAAGGATCCCAGCCTCGATCTCACGCTGCATCATGCTCTTCGACTGAATTGCAACGCCTAGTCCTACTTCGACCGCTCTCTTTACGCCATCGATATTTCCAAAATCGAGCACGTTTGTCAGTACGATGCCCAGGTTTTTCAGACGCTCTTCTATCACGCCCCTGGTGGCTGCGCCTTTAGCGGGAACGATAAACGTCTCCCCCATCAGGTCTTGAGGCTTGACGCGACTCTTCTTCGCCCAGGGATGCCCGGGGGGGACGATCACGATCAGTTCATCGGTCATAAATTTTGTGACCGACAACCTTTGGTCAGGCGACCTGTAGCTGACCAGGCCAACGTCAAGTTCATTGGCTAGGATCCTTGCCGCAATCTTCTCGCTGAGAGATATCTCGAGCGTCAATTCAACCAGTGGGTACAGTTTCCGGAACTCAGCCAGGAAGCCCGGAAGCACATAGTTGCCGAGAGCAAAGCTGGCCCCGAGAACGAGTTTGCCGCCATGCATCCCTTTCAACTCTTCGATTCTCAGCTCTGCGGTTGCGATGGAAGCCATGATTTCCTGACTTGCCTGAAAAAGTACTTCGCCAGCCTGGGTCAAGGCCACTTTCTTCCCCAACCTGTCGAATAGCGGAAGGCCAATCTCTTCCTCTATTTGACGGATGTGTTTGCTGATGCCCGGCTGCGTAAGATGCACGGCTTGGGCCGCCCGGGTAAAACTGCGACTCTGGGCCGCGGCATGGAAGATTCTTAACTGGTCTAGATTTTTCATAACCTGTAGCTATCATTGTACTACAAACAATTCATGGCTCGAATGACCCATTTCCGTGATCTCATAGATGTAGTGAGAAGGAGAAAGTCATGAGCAACGTTGATTATATGAATGTGGAGACGCCCTTCGGGCGGAGTGCTAAAGAGGTTCAGATTTCGACCGACGGGTTTTTCGCGAACATTCTGAACACGCTCCTAGAGAGCTATGACAAAAACTTTGATGCGCTTGACCCGGGACTCTGGGCTCTGATGCAGTAAGCCGCCCGACTGGGCGCGTGGCGGGCCGATGCCTTGCCACAGAGCGTGACATAAGGATCTTAACACCTAAGCTATTGTAAACAGGCCTTCAAGGCCATAACCGATAAAGGAGAGATTTAGATATGAGCACAACCCTTAAAATGCGTACGTCCTTAGTTGTTTTGGTAGTAGCGATTTCATTCGGCGTACTTGCCATGAGCCCGAACGCCCAAGGTACGGAGAAGAAGACCATACATGCGCTCTCCGAGACCTACAAAGGCTACGCCAGCTACTATGATGGAATTGATCCTCAGTTCTGGGGTTACATGCAGCAGTAGTTGTCTAGCTGGCGCGTGGCGGCTATCTGCCACAGATTGTTACCCCAGTAGATCACAACCTAAAATGTTGCGACGCTGGGTGAACGCTCCCAGTTGATTCGCTCTCAGGCCCGCACCGATGCGGGCCATGCTTTTGCCCGGAAGTAGAGTACGTCGTATTACAATCTTCATCGAGCTATGACGATTGCTGGCAATCTGGCAGAAATTCGTGAACGGATTGCGCGGGCGGCGCAGCGGGCGGGACGCGATGCGGGCGAAGTTGCGCTGATGGCGGTCTCCAAGACCCATCCGGCTTCGGCTATTTTGGAGGCGATTGCAGCCGGACAGAGGCTGTTCGGCGAAAACCGGGTACAGGAGTTCGCAGCAAAGCGCGATGCGGTGCTGACGCAGTGTGGCCAAACTACCCCAACCTCCGCCTTCGCCGAATCCCCGAAGTTTTATCTGATTGGACATTTGCAATCGAACAAGGCAGCGAAGGCGGTAGAGCTGTTCGATGGGATCGACAGCGTGGATTCGCTGCGGCTGGCCGAGCGGCTGAATGAAGCAGCAGTACGGCTGAATCGCCATCTGGATGTGCTGATCGAAATCAACGTAGGCGGCGAGGCAGCGAAGTCAGGAATTGATCCTAGTTCAGACGAGCTGCTGGCGCTGCTGGACGCGCAGGCGCGATTGCCCAACCTGAAGATTCGCGGATGCATGACGGTGCCGCCGTTTACGCCGGATCCGGAGGGGGCTCGTGGATGCTTCAGGCAGTTGCGCGAGCTGCGCGACCGGCTGCGCGTGCGTAGCGGTTTGCCGCTGACAGAGCTTTCCATGGGAATGTCGCATGATTTTGAGGTTGCAATCGAAGAGGGCTCGACCTGCGTGCGGGTGGGAACGGCGATTTTCGGGGCGCGGCCGTATGGGACAGAATAGCGGGAATCAGGAGCTGGCAAGATGAAATGGCTGGACGCACTGTTTGCCTGGGCGCTGGTGCTGCTGGGTGCGGCGCACTTCCTGGCGGCGTGGATTCCGAAGCTGGGATTGCTACGAGGACCGTGGGCGGGCGGCGCGGCGGTCGCTATCGTCTCCATGGGACTGATGAACGCGGTGCGCTCGCAGCGAAAAAGCGACCGCTTCCTACGTTGGAGCACCGTACTGGTAACTACATTGACGGCGGCATTGTGTCTGCGCGTGTTGTACCAGTTCTCCGGCAACGTGCTGCACCAGCCAGCGGCGCTGGCGACCGGCGCGTTCGCAGTGATTGAGCTGTTCTTCGCGCTGATGGGATAAGAGATGGCGTTCACGGTTCGCGAGACCGCCCAGGGAGCGCAGTTTGCATTGCGGGTGCAGCCGCGCGCCAGCCGGACGGCCATTGCAGGCACGATGGGCGATGCGATCAAGCTAGCTATTACTGCGCCTCCAGTGGACGGAAAAGCCAATCAGGCAGTGATCGAGTATCTAGCGGAGTTGTTCCGAGTTGCCAAATCGAGCATCGTGATCCTTTCGGGCGAAACGGGGCGGAACAAGCTGATTGCGGTTCGCGGGGTGAGTGCGGAGCAGGTGCGGAAGGCGCTCGGTGTGTAGTTGCCGCCAGTTGCTCCCGTCTGATAGAAGCAACAGCGAGTTCGATACGGATTCAAAACCAGATTCCCGTCCAAAAGCGGGGCGCAAGGGCAGGCACCCGATGTTGCTCCGGCTGCGGACGGGTGCTGAATCCCTGTAAGATGATTCTTCGTTCAATTCATGGAGTATTAATGCTGAATCTTTATGCCGTGGTGCTCACGGTGATTGTGGCCGCGTTGCTTACCGTCAGCATCTGGCAGATGCGCGGGGTTCATACCAAGGCCGACTATCTGGTGGCAGGGCGTTCGCTACCGGCGTACGTGCTGGTGTTTACGCTGCTATCTTCCTGGATCGGCGCCGGGTCGCTGTTTGCAGGAGCGGAGAATGCCTTCCGCAATGGATTTGCCGCGCTGTGGGGGCCGGCGGGAGGATGGGCAGGACTGGCGATCATTTACTTTGTGGCGCCGAGAGCGCGCAAGTTCGCGCAGTTCACGATTCCCGACCTGCTGGAGGAGCGTTACAACACGGCTGCACGGGTCCTGGGTACGATTGCGATTCTATTTGCTTACACGGCCATTACCAGCTACCAGTTCCGGGCGGGCGGAGACATCATGAACCTCATCTTTCCGGCGATTCCGAAGATGCAGGGAACGGTGATCATCGCGGTGTTCGTGATTGTGTTTACGGCACTGGCGGGGATGGCTTCCGTGGCCTACATGGACGTGGTGATCGGAATGCTGATCTCGGTGATCGGCTTCATCGCGCTGCCGGTTCTGATTGGACATATCGGCGGATGGGCCGGGCTGCATCATGCGCTGCCCGCGAGCCACTTCACACTGTTTGGCGAGTGGGGTCTTGGGAGCGGCGCCGTCCGCAACAACAAAGAGGCGCTGATTCGAGCGCTGGAATATTTCTTCCCGACCTTCTTGCTGATGATTGGCAACCAGTCGATGTACCAGAAATTTTTCTCGGCAAAGAGCGAGAAAGACGCCAGCATGGCGGTGGTGGGATGGGTGTTTGGGACGGTGGTGCTGGAGACGCTGATTGTTGCGCTGGCGGTGGTGGGCTCGGGGCTGTTTTCGCTGTCGCTGGCACCTGTGGCGGACTTTGCTCCGCGCGAGATTATTCCATACACGGCGCGGAACTTTCTACCACCGCTGGTGGGAGCGCTGCTGATGGGCTCGGTGTTCGCAAAGGTGATTTCAACGGCGAACAACTATCTGTTCTCCCCGGCGACGAATTTAATCAATGATGTGTACACGCGCTTCATCCATCCGGAGGCGAGCCAGAAGAACGTGCTGCTGGTTTCGCGCTTTCTGGTGGTGGGGCTGGGAATCTGGGCGCTGCTGCAGGCCATCAAGCTGACTTCGGTGCTTGCGAAGGCAATGTACGCGTACACGATTTATTCGGCGGCAATTACACCGGTGGTGATGGCGGCTTTCTTCTGGCGGAGGGCGACACGCGAGGGAGCAGTGGCTTGCCTGCTCTCCGGCACGGTGATTACGGTTGCGTGGGATATGCTGAAGATGCATCTGCCAAAGGTGATTGGAGAACGGGATGCGATTTTTCCGGCACTGATTGTGAGCGTGGTTGCGCTGGTGGTGGTGAGTCTGTTGACTCCGCCGCCGAGCCGGAAACAGATTGCAATGTTTTACGAATAGAGGTCTGCATGCGACGTTTCTGTTGGGTCAATTGGAAGTTGATTGCGGCAGTGCTTTTGCCGCTGGCTTTCGCAGGCTGTATGGCGGCGCAGGCGGTTCAGAAGCAGAATGAGAGCGCGGGTGCGCCACCGGTGTGGACTTCGGCCTACAACGCGGAGCAGGGCGCGCTGCCGGATACATCGAATTGGAAGGTGATCCGACAGGAGAAGAATCTGGTGGTTCGGCTTGCGCCGGGCAGTGACTGGAGCCAATACCGGGAGGTTGCGGTAGGCGAGGTTCGGTACACCGGCTCAGAGATCAAGCTGACGCCACGGCAGATCGCACAGGTTACTGACTTTCTGCAGAAGCGGCTGGCAAGGGACCTCAGGGGCGTCAAGCTGGCTTCTGCAGCGGGCGCTTCCGGCTCTCTGCGAGTGAATGCCAACATTACAGACGCCAAGGTTTCCAACCGTATGGTGAACCTGGCGACGGTGTTTGCCAGCACGATTCCGGGTGAGCGTGACCCGGCCAGCGTCACCGCCTGGGTGCTTGACGGCAAGACGCAACAGCCCGTGGCTTGCGTCGAACTGTCTGGGGGAGAAGCAGGCTACGAGTGGTTCCTGGGCTTCCGGCAGACGGGGCCGATACGCATGGCATTGCGGGCGCAGAGCCAGACGCTGGCATGGGCGCTGCATCAGATGGGCGCAATGATCGCGGCAGAGAAGGCGAAGACTCCCAGCAAGTAACTCCCGCCAAGTAAAGGATGTGCGTAGCTGTGCTGGTCCGCCCAACTCGGTTGTGCTTCAATATTCGGCATGGCTAAGCCGGTTGGCTACATTGCAGACCACCTGCGGCGCGTCCTGACGAACGGAGCGAGCGCTCCGCACACGGCAGAAGTCCAGAGGTTCTTCAAAGACGAGATACAGTCGCGGGGATGGTACACCGGTGAACTGCGCAAGCTGGCGCGACGATTCAGCCGCGTCATTCGCGGCGAGGAAGGCGTGGACTACCTGGTCTCGGTGGCCGATAACCTATTCCAGGGCAACGTGCTGGAGGAGAAGATTCTTGCCGTCCTGCTGTTGGAGCCGTGCGTCGGCGATCTTACCTCGGCGCATTTCAAACTATTTGACGGATGGCTTGAGCGGGTGAGTACCTGGGCTGATCACGATGCGCTCGTGCAATACGTGATTGGACCGATGATGGTTGCCGATCCGCGCCGGTTGCGGCGGGTGTTTGTGTGGTCGCGATCACGGAACCGCTGGCGGCGACGTGCCTCGGCTGTGGCGCTACTGCGGGGTACAAACCAGGGACTGTTCTGGGATGAGGTGCAGCAGATTACGCACAATCTGCTGGAGGATGAAGACGACATGGTGCGCAAAGGACTGGGGTGGTTGCTGCGGGAGACAGCACGCTTCGACGGCGCACGCACCATGCTTCTGTTGATGTCGATTCGCGCGCAGGCTCCGCGATTGGTGCTGCGCACGGCGTGTGAGCGGCTTTCATCCAAAGACCGCGCACGGGTTCTGGCGCGTTAATGGCAACAATACCTAGCTCGGCTTTGTTGCGAACTTCACAGCCGGGCATGCGGCAACAGAGCCGCTCCAGCCACGGGCGTTAGGCACTAACGGCAGCCTCCGCGAATGCGAATCTGCTGGAGGCTGAGTCTTGCCTGCTGATTGCCACGGGAGGCCGCGGCGCGCAACAGCAGTTGCGCCTGATCACAGCTTTGCGTCACACCACTGCCCTGCTCATACATTCTGGCGAGTTCAACCGGTGCTTGCGGATTTCCCTTGCCGACGGCTCTCCAGAGCCAGGTGGCGCGGAGTTGAGGGTCGGCGGCATTGGCGGCACGGCGCATCTCGTCGGCTCCGGGCGCGGAGTTGGGTGCGGCGCGGCTGGGCGCGGGCATTGCCTCCCGGCCGCGGACGGCAGGCGGGTTCGAGGCAACAGACGGCTCTGCGATTGCGGACGGTGGAGGATTAGAGGTAGCAGATGCCGTGTCGGCTGCGGCCGCTGGTGCGGGTGTCGAAGGGTAGAGCGGGCGATACTTGGCCACGGAAGCTGCTGGCGATTCGTTTCCGGAAACGTTGGCAGGTGGAGCGCTCATGGATGAGGGCTGAGCGGGCTGCGCCGTCGCAGATAGGGGATGGCTGGCTTGCAGCGCCACGGTGTCGGGAGCAGGAGTATGACCAGCTTGGCTTGCAGGTAGGGCATGATCGGCGTTCGGGTTGCTATCAGCGGCCTGGGGTGCACCTTGTCCGGCCTCGACAGAGGTGGCAGGGGGCTTTCCGTCCGTTGACGCAGCAGGCGGACCGAGTTCGCGGCTGGAGTTATTGGCAGCGACATCGGGAGAAATCTTGGGTTGCTTGCGGCCTGGCACTGGCATGGAGCCATTCTGAACGTAGGCAAGGCCATAGTTGCGGATGGAGCGCCACTGCAGGTCGATCAGGAGCAGGGCGAGAGCCACAGCGGCAATCGCGATGTTGCGCCGCAGATGAGAGTGTGACTCGTGTGGCGGACCTTCATAAGCATCCTCATACTCGGCAGGATGGTCGTCGGTGAGACCGAGGAACGAGGGACCGCTTACTCCGGTTCGGGTCTTGGTAGGCTCGGCGTCCCAACGCAGGAATTCGCTATGGCTGTCACGCTCCGCATCCTGTATGGCACGTGTTTCGGTGTGGGTCTCGCCTTCCTGCTGGAGTTGGCCGAGCAGGCCAGGGTCGTGTTCACGCGGGTCAGGGTACGGCTCAAATAAATCAGGCAGAGTATGCAGCCGACGGTCGGCACCTTGATCGGTAAAGAAAGGGATCCGATTCTCGAAGCTGGCTGCCTGGGGTTGGTCGGCGGACCCAAGGGGCGCAGTTGGCGGCCGAGTGCCGGACTCCTGCTGGAACTCCTTGGGTGCGCCGGTTGCCGCAAGGTTAGCTCTCAGTGGCTGCAGTGCCTTTCCACACTGGCCGCAATAGCGGTTGGTCGCGGGGTTTTCCGCTCCGCAGCTTTCACATCTCAGGTCCATCGCATCTCCCCGGCGTTGTTGTTGAATCTTGGATGCGAGGAGAGTATTTGCGGCTGTCAGGAGGGTGACAGGATGAGCGATGCAGGATGAACTAACCAAAGGGGTTTGTTGCTGGAAAAAAGCGAAGATTAGTTGGCGCCCACGGCCTTCTGCTGTTTCTGGGTTTTGGCGAGCCGGAGGGCCACGCGCCACCCCAGCAGTGCGGTAAGAATCGCAAGATAGAGCAAGGGTTCGCGCTTATCCCGCTTGACCAGCCAATAGAAATGAATGGCTCCGGCAGCCGCCGCTACGTAAATCAAGCGATGAAGCCGGACCCAGTTCTTACCGAGGGAGCGAATCGACTTCTGCGTGGAGGTGAGAGCCAAGGGGAACAGGAGCAGCCATGCGAAAGTTCCCATGAAGATGAAGGGACGCTTCACGACGTCGTGAGCCATGGCAGGAATGCTGAAGTTCTGGTCGAGCCAGAGGTAGGTGAGCAGGTGCAGGCAGCCGTAAAAAAACGCGAAGAGACCTACCAGCCGCCGGTACTGAATGAGCCAGAGCAACCCGGTCCAGCGGCGCAGGGGAGTGATGGCGAGATCGGCGAGCAGCAGAATGAGGGTGGCCAATCCGGTCCGGTGAGTGATGCGCTCGACGGGGTTGGCTCCGAGGGTCCCGGCAAAGGCTCCAATGACGAGCAGAGCCAGCGGCACAAGGCACGCAATCCAGACGATCGGCTTGAGAAGGCGATTTCGAGTCATCGCAAGCATTGTATCGTCTTGGAGGCAGAGCCGACATCGCTGAGACGGAGCAGACGAATTTGCATTCTGGGAGTGTCCGGTTCTGAAGGTTGTAGAGAGTTTTTCCACACTGCACTGTTCTTGGGGAATTGACCGCGCCGGAAAGCCGTTCTAGTCTCGCTCTTACCAGCCGACGCCCTGCCAGGACGCAGGGCGTGGGAGAGCTCTTCAATCGATCTACTCCCGCAAAATTTTACAGGAAGAGGGAAAGGCTTTATTCGCGGAGGTTTAGCTGGACGACTTGGCGAAACCATCCATTACATGGCCTCGTGTCGGTACAAAATTTGAACTAAAATACAATATATTGCGGTAGCGAGTTGACTGGCACAACATAAAGAGCTATCTTACGCATCCTACGGGTTTGTTCGTTATGGCTAATCTTTCAAGGTTTCGAGCCCTGAGATAGTCTGAGGGGATCAATTTCAGCCGTTTCTGACCGCGCATAGTGCCGGGCCAGTGGACGTCAAAGCAGATAGGTTTTCGCCATCGTGAATGGCGGTAAACCAGAGGTTCTATCTCTCTCATTTTTTCCGAAGCGCTCGTCCACAAAGTGGCAGGTTTGCTTACGGATTCTTAAGACCGCTGGAGCGGGACGAAGGGTGAGGCGCGAGGATTTGGCGACTCGCCCGGAGGAGTACTTGTCCCTGTTTCGCGGGTGCAGCCAGAAATTGGTTGCGGCAGTTTTTTGGTCGCGGTTTGCTGTGCAACAGTTTGAAGGAGTATTACGATGGCCGAAGTAACCGAAAAGATCAGTGCCGATAACTCGGCCCCTGCATTGTCCGCCAAAGGTGCGGACGCGCATAAAGTCCCTGCAGCGCAGGAAAAGCGTCAGGCTCCCGGCTTGGCATTTACTCGCCACTTCACCCAGCCCGGCGTGTCGCCCTATGAGCGGTTGACTTGGGAACGCCGCACTGCGGCGATCATCGACAGCAACGGGAAGGTGATCTTCGAGCAGAAGGACGTTGAGGTTCCCCAGGACTGGTCGATGACGGCAACCAATATCGTTGCCAGCAAGTATCTGCACGGACAACTGGGCACGGCGCAACGCGAGTCAGGAGTGCGCCAACTGGTTTCGCGGGTAGCGGAGACGATTCGCGACTGGGGCTACAAAGACGGCTACTTCCGCAGCCGGGAAGACGCAGCCATCTTTCACGATGAGCTGGTACACCTGCTGCTGAATCAGTACGCGGCATTCAATTCGCCGGTATGGTTCAACGTGGGTTGTGAGCGCCTTGAGCCGAACTCCGACGCGCAGAACTGGCACTGGGGTCCGGAGTTGGCGCGGATTGAATTCGGCGTGACCGGATACCGCTATCCGCAATGCTCGGCGTGCTTCATCAACAGCGTGCAAGATTCGCTGGATTCGATTCTTACGCTGGCCAAAACCGAAGGCATGCTGTTCAAGTGGGGGTCGGGTACGGGAACGAATCTGTCTCCACTGCGCGGATCGATGGAAGTTCTCTCCGGTGGCGGGCAGGCCTCGGGACCTCTGAGCTTTATGAAGGGCTTTGATGCGTTTGCCGGTGTGATCAAATCCGGCGGCAAGACGCGACGGGCGGCCAAGATGGTGATTCTCAACATCGACCATCCGGACATCGTGCAGTTCATCGAATGCAAGCAGAAGGAAGAGGCCAAGGCGTTTGCGCTGGCAACGGTTGGATACGACGCCAGCGGTCCGGACTCGGAGGCCTACAGCTCGATCTTCTTCCAGAACGCCAACAATTCGATTCGCGTCACCGATGAGTTCATGCAAGCGGTGGAGGAAGACAAGGAGTTCAGCACGCGCGCGGTGCGCGACCGCACTCCGGTACAGACCTTTAAGGCTCGCGAATTGCTGAACAAGATCGCCAAGGCGACATGGGAGTGCGGCGATCCGGGCATGCAGTACGACACTACCGTCAACCGCTGGCACACGGCGAAGAATACGGCGCGGATCAATGCTTCGAATCCGTGCTCGGAATACATGTTCCTGGACGACTCGGCGTGCAATTTGTCTTCGCTGAACCTGGTGAAGTTTGCCTCGACGGGGAGCTTCGACGTGGAGTCCTACAAACGCGCGGTGGAGATTATGATCACGGCGCAGGAGATCCTGGTGGATCACTCGGGGTATCCGACCGAGGCGATTGGGCGCAACTCGCATGACTACCGGCCGCTGGGGTTGGGCTACGCCAATCTGGGTGCGCTGTTGATGGCGACCGGATTGCCTTATGACTCGGACGCAGGGCGCGACTATGCTGCCTGCCTGACGGCGATCATGTGCGGCCAGGCATATCTGCAGTCCGCGCGAATTGCAGAACAGTGCCCGTCGCTGGCTTCGGCAACGGAGCTGACGGCAAAGGTTGAGCACACGGACGGAGCCTGCCCTGGATACTTCATCAACCGCGAACCGTTCCTGGAAGTGATCCGCATGCATCGGTCGGCGGTGGGAAAGATCAGCCGGGCGAACGTGCCCGCATCACTGCTGGAAGCTTCGCAGAAGGCATGGGACGAGGCCCTAGCGCACGGCGAGAAACATGGCTACCGCAACTCGCAGGTCACAGTGTTGGCGCCGACGGGCACCATCGGCTTCATGATGGATTGCGACACGACAGGCGTGGAGCCAGACCTGGCGCTGGTGAAGTTCAAAAAGCTGGTGGGCGGCGGGATGATGAAGATCGTCAACAACACGGTCCCGGAGGCGCTGTTCAAGCTGGGTTATACACCCGAACAGGCGGAGGCGATCGTGGGCTACATCGACAAGAACGGGACGATCGAGGGCGCGCCGGAATTGAAAGCCGAGCACTTGGCGGTCTTCGATTGTGCGTTCAAGCCGAACAAGGGAACGCGCAGCATTCTTCCGATGGGACACCTGAAGATGATGGCGGCGGTGCAGCCGTTCATCTCCGGCGCGATAAGCAAGACGATCAACATGCCGAAAGAAGCCACTATCGAGGAGATTGCCGGCGCGTATGTGGCAGCGTGGAAGCAGGGAATCAAGGCGGTGGCCATCTATCGCGACGGCTCCAAGCAGAACCAGGTTCTTACTACGAAGAAGGATGAAGCAAAGAAAGCGCCGGTGGAAGAGGTGGATGATCCGGAAGGGCCGCCACGCGCACGCCGCAACAAGCTACCGGACGAGCGCTTCTCCGTTACGCACAAGTTCAAGGTGGGGTCGCACGAAGGCTACCTGACGGTGGGTCTTTACAAGGAAGGAATGCCCGGTGAGTTGTTCATCACCATGGCCAAGGAAGGCTCGACGGTTAGCGGACTGATGGACAGTTTTGCGTGCGCGGTTTCCATTGCGTTGCAGCATGGCGTTCCGCTGAAGTTGCTGGTCAACAAATTTGCGCATACCCGCTTTGAGCCAAGCGGGTGGACGCAGAACCCGGAGATCGGCTACGCCAACTCGATCATGGATTACATCTTCCGCTGGCTGGATCTGCGCTTCCTCACTGGCGAACAGCAGAGCCTGTTCGACGATTTGCGTCCTCGCTCGCACGCTCATCCGGCGGCAGTTGATACTTTGGCTACGCCTGTGGCGGATGCACAGCCTTCGCTGTATGAGCCGGGCGCAGCGGGGAGCCGCAAGACAGGACACGCCTCAGATGCTCTGAGCGAGCTGGTGAACCTGGGAGACGCCCCGAGTTGCCATCTATGCGGCGCCATTATGACGCGCAATGGTTCGTGCTACCGCTGCCAGTCGTGCGGCTCGACGAGTGGATGTAGTTAGCAACTAATTCATACTTTTACTTGGAGCTTGTTGAGTGCACCAAAAATCTGAAATTCGTTACACCATAAGTTTGGATTAAGCCTGAACTTGGCAGGCAGAGTACGATTAGCCAGGCTTACGCCTATTGTGAAGGTTGGTTCGGAAGTTAACCGGAGAATAAGAGCCGCCCGAGAGGGCGGCCCGACTTCATAAAGATAGACATGCCATATGCGTTATCGCCGCGAGCTCCTCAACCCGCAAGGGCTTTGTGCAGTCTCCCTAACCGGATCGTATCGACAGATCCCCAGCGTGTCAGCAGTTCGGCGAGATCAGCGACGACGCTCATAGCAAATTCGGGGCGTCTAGCCGACAACTCGGGCATAGTCCTGTTATATGGATGCTGCGGAGCTTGCCGGTACTAACCCGACGAATGAAACGGTTCTGGATAGCCCGAAGCCATGTTGATTTGTGCAGGCTTGTCCGCGACAAGCGCCATGATCGTCTGGCGCTTGTCACGAAAACAAAACTAGATCTGCATTCTTTTCAAGAAATCATGCACCACATCAGATACATCGTACTTCTCGCCATCGATTGCGTAATTCATGAGGCGCATATCGTTGGTCGAAATGCGCCCGCTAAGTTGTACCAAAGCTGCACGCATACCGTCGATCTGTCGGAGTGCCTCTGGCCTGACAATGGGAACCGCGTCATAGGGCGGAAAGTAATGTTTGTCGTCTTCCAGCACCCTTAAGCCGAGCGCGGCGATCATTCCGTCTGTATTGGAGCCCACTACAGCATCCACCTGTCTCGCCTCAAGCGCTCGATATAGCAGGCCCAGATCCATGACGATTGGCGGCGCAGCGAATTGCAATCCATAAGTCTTCGCCAGCCCCACGAAACCATCGGGACGCTCAAGAAATTCGTAGCCGACACCCAAGCGCATCCGCCGGGAATATGCGGTAAGATCTGACAGTTTTGTAATCCCTCCGGTTTTGGCATCATTGCCGCGCATCGCGATTGCAAAGGTGTTGTTGAATCCCATCGACGGCAGGACGGTGAGATTGAATCGGTGCTGATATTCTCTTTGCACAATGTCAAACACCGATTTCGAATCTGGCTGTGCTGGCTGCTTGAGTATCGCGGTGAGAGCTGTGCCAGTATATTCAACGTATACGTCAATTCGCCCGGCAAGAATAGCTTGGTGGCAGATATATGTTCCCGCTAAATGGAATCGGCGCTCAATAGGAACGTTGGTGTGACTTTCTAGAACTTGTGCCAGGAGTTCGCCGAGTACGAGCTGCTCAGTAAAGTTCTTGGACCCAACAGATACGCCGCGCTCACGACGATTGCAACCCGCAAGCAACAGCGCAGCCATTCCGGTAACAAACCATCGGCGGTTCATATTACCGGCGTCGCCATCGTGCCCCCCGCTGTAACACTCCGATCGCTCCATCCGCGGCGAGCGCCATCAGAGCTGCGGGCACGGCACCCGCCAGAATGACATTGTTGTCTACCATGGCTAGACCACGAAAGATAAACTCACCAAGACCGCCAGCTCCGATTGCTGCTGCGATTGTCGCTACCCCGATTGTTATTACGGTCGCGACACGTACGCCGCCGAGGATAACAGGAAAAGCCAGTGGAATCTCTACATGCCACAGAATCTGCCACCCGGTCATTCCCATTCCCGTGGCGACCTCGAGTACCGATGGGTCCACTCCACTTATGCCAGTGTACGTATTGCGAACAATTGGCAAGAGTGCATATAGTGTCAAAGCTGTGATCGTCAAGCGGTCCGCCCGAACGCCGAGCCAAGGCATCGGTAGTAACAGTCCGAAGAGCGCCAAACTTGGGATGGTCTGAATCACGTTGTTCGTGCCGAGCACGACCGCTCTCAATTTCGGACGCCTCGCCAATAGCACTCCGAGTGGTATGCCGATGGAGAGGGAAAACATTAGGGACCAAAGGACCAAGCGAATATGTTCCAGGGATAGCGTCATGATCTCAAGGCGATGCTTGGCGGCAAATTCTAAAAATGACACGGATCACTCATCCAACAATTGGGAACTGGATCGTTCGATCTCAACATAAGCCTTCACGCTGTCGTTAGATGACCGCAGAAACTCTCGCGGCGTATACACCCCTGCGCATGTTCCATTCTCTATAAGAGCGATGCGATCACCAAGCAAGAGAGCCTCGGTTACGTCATGAGTGACAAACACAACCGTCGTGCCGAGGCGTTTCTGGAGCAACTTAAACTCCCGCCGGAGTTCCGAGCGGGTCAAGGGATCAAGGGCTCCGAATGGTTCGTCCATAAGTAGTATTGCTGGACCCGCCGCAAGTGCGCGGGCCAGTCCAACTCGCTGCCGCTGACCGCCGGAAAGCTCGTGTGGATAGCGTCGTGCAAACTGCTCGTAAGGCAATCCTATAAACGACAGTATCTCCGTAGTTCGCCGTGCAATCCGATTGCTGTCCCAACCTTCAATCATTGGGATGAGCGCAACGTTGCGCTCAACAGTGTAGTGTGGAAACAGGCCGACCTCTTGAATCACATATCCGATTTTGCGGCGCAATTGAATGGGATTCCACTGATGAGTAGCGCGACCTTCCACGCGCACTTCTCCGCGGGTAGGAGATAGGAGGCGGTTTATCAGTTTAAGGGTTGTCGTCTTGCCGGAGCCGCTTCTGCCCAGCAGAACCAGAACTTCATGAGAACAAATTGCCAAATTAAGGTCGCAAATGAGGGGGCGAGTGCCGCCGTCGGTGTAATCGACGCAAACGAATTCGATCGCAATGTCTGATCGATCCTTCATCATTTATCGTCCGTCCGGCCACTCAGCTAAGGTTATGATGGGCCGCACGGTTTCCGGGATGTGCGACGCGCGCGTCGGAAGAAGCACTTGCTGCAAGGCAATCAAGAGGATTGATTCTGAAGTTGGTGAGGGGGTTAAAAAAATCTGGATTGCGTTGACGGACGGATACTGCAGCGTCTTCCGGGATTAATCCAGTGAAATATAACCGCTCGGGTATCGGGCGTTCCAATTCGCACCAATCGTCCTGTATCTCGACCCGTGACACGAACTACCACGCGGATGACGAGCGTGGCGCGGAAGAGTGTTGCTTAAGAGCAGAACTCACTTAGCTGTTAGTCGTGCAGCACAACGCTGGCCAGTGAACCATTTATGTGCATTCCGCTACAGATGTAGTCGATGAAGCCAGAATCGCGAAACCGATTGAGGAAAAAGCTCACGCACGAGCGAGCGGTACCGATCATTTCAGCTAGAGTCTCTTGGCTGATCTTTTCGATGGCCGGACTGGGCTTCGAATCGTGGCCGAATAACGGTTTCCGGTCTCAAAGTATATGTTCTTCACCTGAGCACTATAGCTCAGACGCGTCAAGCCGCGAACCGCTAGTGTTGAAAGTACCTCACCACGCTGCCAATGCGATGGGCGCAGAGATGCCGTGCAGGGGTAGAAAAAGAGGCAACACCTTGAAGAAGCTTATGTTGTTCGTTGCATTACTGAGTCTGACCAGTCTGGGCCTGGCGGAGTCGAAGCGTGAAGCATCCACCGATCGTCTGGACAATGCCGGCAAGGTTCTGAGCGAAATCATGAGCGCGCCGGATAAGGGCATTCCGGAAGAGGTACTCGATCATGCCAAGTGCATTGCTGTAGTTCCGCACATGATCAAGGGCGGCTTTGTCTTTGGTGCGGAAAACGGACGTGGCGTGGCAACCTGCCGCACGGCCAACGGTTGGAGTGCACCCGCATTCTTTGCGATCACAGGCGGTAGCTGGGGATTGCAGATCGGAATTGAAGGCATCGATCTGGTCATGATCATCCAGAATGACAGGGGCATGCAGCGGTTGATCTCGAGCAACTTTGAACTTGGAGCTGATGCATCGGCGGCAGCCGGGCCGGTTGGACGTCACGCTTCCGCGGACACCGATTGGAAGCTAAACACGGAGATCCTGACCTACTCTCGCGCCAAAGGTGCATTTGCCGGACTCACGTTGAACGGCGCGTCAATTCGCCGTGACGACGACTCCATGCACGCCATCTACGGACACCATGTCACGACTCGCGCTGCACTGACAGGCGAGGTTGCCGTCCCAGCCGTAGCGCGGCCATTTCTGACCGCGGTGCGCGAAGCCAAGTCGCAAGCTCGGGCCGAAAGGTAACCTGCGTAAAGCGCAGTAAGCAATTTTCAAGCGCACGTGTGTACCCGGGAGAACGTCATATCCCGGGTGCTCATGATGCGGAGAGGGGCGCAGATGCTTTGGACAATTTTCGTGATTCTTCTGGTTCTGTGGCTTCTAGGTTTCAGCCTTCACATTGCCGGTGGCCTGATCCATCTCCTGCTGGTGGTGGCGCTGGTCGTCCTAATCTTTAATCTCGTCACTGGACGGCGCTGAGCTGCGCGAAACAAGACACTGGGGAGATACGAATGGCATCACAAGAAAATGCATCATTGAGTGGACGGTCGCCTGGAATGAAGGTACGCACTCTGATGCTCGAAGGAAAACCGGCGGCATCGTTGCGATCAAGGGTCAGCGCTTCACTTCCGAGCCGAGTCGCGGTAATCGGAAACTATCTTCCGCGCCAGTGTGGAATCGCAACGTTTATGACAGACCTATGCGATGCCATTGGTGGAGAGTACGAAACAGTGCAGCTGCTCGCTGTGCCAGTGAATGATCCGGGCTCGCAGTACCTCTATCCTCCGCGGGTACGATTTGAACTGATGGAAGGCGACCCGTCTTCCTATGATGCTGCCGCGGACTTTCTGAATTTCAGCAACGTCGACAGGTCTGAGTTGGATTATCCCGTTGTTCTTTGGATGCCACCACCACAAACTGAGCCGCGTCTTTACTATCAATAAACGGACGTACCGGATCTGCTTCGACTGCGGGCGCGAGATTGATTATTCATGGAAGCGGACGCATTCTCTGGCCAACATTGCTGCCAGGATTCTTCGCCACTCGACACTGAGAGGACTGTGCGGGTTTCAATCATTTGATCGGCAAATGCAGTTTCAAAACTAGCTTGAGCGGGCCTGACCACACACGACCATAATAATCACTGCAGAACGGGAACATGAGCTGGATTGACCATACACCTCCCTCTGGGGTTGTTAGGATCAGTTACTCAGGGCGAAGGAATATCGCTCGTAATCCGTCTAACGTAAAGTAGAAATGGAGATTCAAAAGTATGTTGAAGAAAATGGTATTTGCAGTATTTGGTCTGGTCCTTGCGATCGGCCTGGCGTCGGCACCCAAAGCCGAGGCCCAAGTAGCTGTCGGAGTCCAAATCGGATCGCCGGCGATCGTGTTTACAAGTGGCTACCATGAAGGCTACTACTACGAAAATGGCTATCGCTATCAGAGAGACTCTCGCGGATACAGACACTATGACCATGCGTTCGGTGGACACAGCAACTGGAAGAATGACCGCGCCCATCGGGACGGAAACCACCATGACGAGCATCACCCGGATGGTGACCATCGCGACTGGAAAAAATAGCCGAGATCAACAACATTCAGGCCAGGGGAACTAGCAAGTCAGCAAGGCAACGAAGGCGGTCTGCAAGTCTTTCCCGTAACGAAAAGTGCCATGAATCTCCCGTATATAATTCAACGGCAAGATTCTGGCACTATTGTTCTTGGACCACTAACCTTGAACGACCAGAGCATAGCGTGCGGAAAGTATAAGCCAGCCAAATTGTTCATAATGATTCAAATTTGCAAGGAACTTCCTTGTCCTAACATTTATTTGTCAAATATGTCCAGCCTTGCCATACGCGTTGAACAACAGACGAACTGAAATTAGTTGCGACGCTGAAGTTTATCCAGTGTCGTCATAAATGCCTCAGTTCGGGTAATAAATGGTTATATTTGTCAAACAAATATTCAATCATTTCGACTGTCGATTATGATAAGATGAGTAATTGCGTCGGCAGAAGCATCAATTTAGGTGATGCGAGTTATGGAGTTATATGGGAATTAAGTACGAAAACCTCAACACTGAGGGATTGGCAAAGCAAATTTCCGGCAAGATTCGCGATGCAATCCTCGAGGGTGCCTTGAAGGTCGAGGAGCGATTGCCGACAGAAGAGGAGTTGGCGGAGCGGTTTGGCGTCTCCCGGCCTACAATTCGCGAAGCGCTGAAGCGCTTAGCAGCACAAAACCTGATTCACACCCGTCGGGGTCCTTTAGGAGGCAGTTTCGTCAAGAAGCCCAGCTTAGAGGATATGCGCGGGCAACTCTCAAGTATGGCTGCGGTGCTGCTCTCAGTCAACGAATTCACTCTCTTCGACGTGGTGGAAACTCGCCACGAACTCGAGACTTTGTGCTGCCGGCTAGCATCGTCGAGGCCTCCGGAGGAACTGGTAGAGCTGCAAGCGCAAATCTCCGATATGGAAGTCGAACTTCAGAGGCAGCGCGATCCGGATCTTACTGACGTGGAGTTCTGTGCATCGGACGTGCGCTTTCACTGCCTCATTGCCGATGCTACCCACAATCCGATGCTGCGCTTTCTGGTTACGGCAGTTATCGAAATCATGGAGCCTGTTCTGAACCTGATTGCTTATAGATTTAGGGAGCGCAAGCTCATCGTCGACTGGCATGAAGAAATTCTGGAAGGGATCAAAGCGCAACAGCCTGATCGAACGATTGCTGCACTTGACCGCATGATCGATTACTTATGCCAAAAGTATGCCATGGCACAGGAGAGCGGTGACAAGCGCAAGACTGCTAGTGAGGTTGGGACCTTATAGCTGCCTGCGGTGGTTCGGTTACTCACCAAATCGCTGGGGCCAGAACACTGGTGTCCTGAAAGCTGATAGCTATGTCAGTTTCCACTTTGCGCGAGCCATTTCTCTGCCCAGCGGCGCTCGCGCGACGAATGAGATGTGATCCAGCCCCGCCCAGCATTGAAAATACTTTTAATCATGGATTTATATGGTTCAGTTACGAACCAAAGGTTTAGACCGCCATATCAGACGGAGGAGACGCCCCTCCGGCCGCGGAAAAAAACGAGCTTAAGGCTACCCGCGCTCCACGCCGATCAAAGAACCCGGTGACGCCATTGTCGCGGAGCTGCTTAATTGCAACTTCAACGGCCCAAAGCAATCAATCAGTTCAAATGATGCCGAAAAAATCTCCGTTTGATCCTTTGACGCTATCCCATGAATTCCGGGTAGCCACCAATTGAGCATCGAGTCAATGTTCAGCATTGCTTTACGCAGGCCACGCTTCTCGAATGTCGATCCGTCAAGCTGTTCTGGCTGGTCCGGCCCTACTTGGGCTTCAGCAGGGTTAATAAGGCTGATTGGTGAGGGTCCTTCTCCAGAAAACGTCGAACCCAGTGCTGCCCTGAAGGGGAGTTGGTAACCTCCCCAAACAGCCGAGCGTCGTTCTGCAGCCCTGCTTCAAAGCCTTTCTCATAACCTGTTCGCAGCGCCTCTATCGCAACTCGAGCAGCATAGCTCCGAGCGGATGTCAGGTCAGCGGCGGTGATTGAGTCAGGTGCACCGATGTTCACCAGACTTACAATCTCCGTTGATGCCACCAACTGATCGAGCTCTTTCTTCTGGGCCGCGGCAATCGTATCCCAGTTTCGGCGCGGGGTTGGACGGACGCCTTCTGCCATCTCCTGCGCAACTCGGAAACCTTCTCGCAACGCCGTGGCCGCCGGACAGAAAGCATCCGCTAGACCGATTTCAACGGCTCTGTGTCCGTCAATTGGCTCTCCATTAAGGGACATTTCTAGTGCCTTTCGTGGACCAACTAGCCGCGGTAGCCGCTGCATGCCTCCATAGCCCGGCATGATTCCAAGCTTGATCTCCGGTTGTCCTATCTGCGCGTTCTCTGTGACGATTCGATAGTGGGTGCTCATTGCCAACTCATTGCCGCCGCCGAGGGCGAAACCGTCAATGATGGTCACAACTGGCACTTGGAGCTGTTCCAGTCTGCCATATACACCGATCACCTTCGCGGCCAGGGTAGCAATTGTTTCGCAGCTCGCGTCTACAAAGCCTGTGATGTCTGCCCCTGCCATAAACGCACGGCCGGAGCCGCGTAGCAGCAGTGCACGTACCGGGTGCCCATCCAGCGCGTCCGTACTTCCAACTTCATCGACCACCGATTCGATTTGAGCGAGCAGATCCTCGCTCAAGGCATTCAAAGCCTTAGAACGCTCCATAGTGACGATTGCGACACCGTCGCACCAATTGATCGCAAGGTAGCTGCCCTCGTCTTCGTTGGCCGGGCGCAGTGGCACTCCCAGGTAGGATTGCTGATACTCCGCAATGGAAAGGTTGGCACGCGAAGCTTGAACTAGAGCTACTCCCTTCGGCTTCCTCATTCGGCCATCGAGCATTGCTTGCTGGATTTCCGGCAGGCCTTGGAGCGTCGTGATTTCCAAATCCTCCTGTTCCATGACAATGCGCCCCTCTGCCAGCAACCGAATTACCTCGCGAGCCTGGCCTGTCCGGTACATGTGGGAGCCGAGGATCGACAGGTTCGAGTTCCCCTTCAGGATGACCCAGCCACATGGTTGCTCGTCGTGTTCGTCATAGTCTCGCGCCAGAAAGGTGCTCAAATGGAGGGTGCTCTGATCGGGCCGTTCCACCACAAAATCCGGACTCACTCGCGGACCGAACACATCCCAGACCGCGCGGCCGAGAGTCCGCGCAGCATTCATGAATCCGGCCCCGTAGGCGGGATTCGAGCGACCGTCTTCCGTCAGTGGGTCAGGCATATCCACGGGCAGCGCAAGATTATCCCGGTCAATGATGTGCGATTCCGGAATTCCAAGCTGTATCAACTCGGCAATTCCCTGAGCCTCGCGAGTGCGAGAGGCTATTACCGCCAAGTCTGCTCCTCGCTCGAGCGCAGCCTGAACGAACGAAACGGCGTAGGCATCGGCTCCCCAGATCGCTCCCTTGCGCCCCGGTAGCAGCTGAATCTCTGAGAAAATCGCACGCGGCGTTGCGTCGCGAAAAATGATCTGCTTCTGGCGCATCCAGACCCAGCGGGCGTCCAGGACAAAGCGCCTCCCCTCATAGAAGAAGGTTTCTTTGTATTCCCCCTTGCGTCCGCCGCCGGTGGCACCGAAGAAGTCCAAAACTCCGCCTTCTGCCAGAGCTGAGATTAAGAGGGGAAAGTTTCTGCCACCTGTGTGTTCAAAGATCTTATCCACGGGGCGTCCACCGTTGGCCGCGTAAACAGCGTGGCGGAACGGCTCGGTCCGCCGTTTCCAGTCTTCAGCATCCGTCTCCGGAGGAATGACTCCAAAGACATTCGCTGGAAGCGAGCGCCGGTCAATGAAGGCATCGGCGATACCACGATCGATCAATGATTTCCCGAGTTCTGGGTTAGACCCCAGCAGGATTACCCTGGCACCGAGAACCTTGGCAATCTGCGCGCCTGCAAAGCTGGTTCCCTTGCCGCCCCCCATGAACAGGACTGAATCGCCGGGGCGAACGGCCAGCCTTTCCACTACTGCTCTGTATGCAGTGCCGTAGGTCAGCAACAGCGCCGCAAGTTGCTCTGGCGAGTGCTGGCTCAAAGCTGCAGGCAGGGGAATTGCTCGCTGCTCTTCAACCAGAACAAACTGCGCGTTGAAGCCATCATGCGTCTCGTAGCCGCGTATGTTTCGCGAGGTCCAAGAATCGAGAATGACTGCTTGGCCAACGTGAACCGACTTCACCGCCGAACCGGCATCGACGACGATTCCTAGAGCGTCACTGCCAGGAATATGAACGGTGGCGCTGTCCCCGCGCCCAAATACCGGTACCGGAAGGCCCAGCGCAGCGAAATTCGTGTTGAAGTTCGGTCCCGACGCCAAGACGCTCACCAGAACCTGGGTTGCGTTTTCAGGATGCAACTCGGGAACGGCAACCTCTTCCAAGCGCACGGCCTCGGAGGGCGGTCCGTAGCAATCTCGGTGGATTGTCAGCGCGTCCATGCGCTCTGGTATTGGGAACGAGATACGGGGCTTTCTCCCCAGTGGCCACTTATGCGCCGCCTGCTGAATTTCCTGCTGCTCAAGAGTAGATGTCATAGCCTCGCTCCTTCTCCGGACGTTTGTTGCTCCACGTCACACCGCTCGTTGATGAAGGTACAGGAACACAGTAGATGCGAACGTTATATCTGTCAAACAAATATTCGATTATCAGTATTGCGGTTGTTTAAGTAAATATTTGTTTGACAAAACCTCGAAATCAGTTCTATGTTGATCGGACACTTAGCTTGCAGGCTTATTGAAGGCGCAGGATCGTGCCGACGGTGCATAGAGCGGCTAACGCAAATTGTGGGTCGGACTCACATCTTTGAGGAGAACTCTTGATGCTAAAAGAACTGCCTTACTATCCCCTAACGGGCAAACCATACTTCGACAACGAGAAGAAATGGGTCTCACCAATGAATTTTCTGCCGGAGTCCATGGAAGGATTTCCCCAAAGCGTCTACCTCTACGATGTGACATTGCGGGATGGTGAGCAGACACCTGGTGTGACTTTCCGGGAAGACGAACGCGTCCGCATCGCCTGTGCCCTCGCCGAATTGGGAGTCAAGAGAATCGAAGCGGCGATGCCGATCACTTCGCAGGGTGCGGTGAATGCGCTCAAGCGGCTAGTCAAAATGGATTTGCCAGCGCAAATCGTCTCCTTTACTCGGGCACACAAGGACGATATTAACCTGACGATCGACTGCGGATGCAAGTACATTCTTATCGAGCACAGCGTCAATCCTTATTTCTGCGAGTACGCTTACAAGCTCGATCAAGACGCCCTTGCGGAGAGAATTGTCAAAAACATCAAGATGGCCAAGGACGCGGGCCTTCACGTCACATTTATGGGATGGGATTTTACTCGGACGCCGCTCGAGCTTTCCAAGCAGGTCTATGAAAAAGTCTTTTCCCAGGTAAGACCTGACGCCTTGGCCCTGGTCGACACCTATGCATGTGCCACACCATTTGCCGTTGAATTTATCTTTAAGAAATTCAAGGAATGGTTTCCATACATGCCTTTGGAGTTTCATGTTCACAATGACTTTAACCTAGGGGTTGCGTCCTCAATGGCCGCCGTCAAGGCCGGGGCGGTTGGCATTCATACCGCTATGAACGGCATCGGCGAGCGAACTGGAAATGTAGCAACCGAAGAAATCGCCTGCGCATTCGAGATCCTGATGGGCATCAAAACCGGGGTCAAACTTGAGAAAATCTACGAAGTGGCAAGGCTTGTTTCTGAGATCAGTAAGGTACCGATTCATCCGGCAAAGCCAATTATTGGCGGCCGCCTCTTCGACATTGAGTCCGGGGTAATCTCCCACTACACGTCGCTTATGCAAGCTAAGGGAATAAAGCCTGTCCCTGTCCCGTTTATGCCGTCGCTAGTTGGTCGTGAGCCCATGAAGTACGTGATCGGCAAAGGGAGCGGACGGGTCTCGATTGAATATTTTCTAGAGAAAAACGGCATGAAAGCAACGACTGAACAGATCGACGAGATTCTGGAGAAAATTAAGGAAGAAGCCTACCTCACCAAGAGTCTCCTCTCGGAACAGCAATTTATTGGAATCGCACAACAGGTCCTGTAAGTGAAAGCGAGGGCAAAAATAATGAAAACCATTGATCTGACACTCGAACTATATGAAGGAATGCCGACCTTTCCCGTCTCGTGGTATCCATCCCCTAAAATGGAGTTCATCCTAAATCCTAGCAATGACCCAAGCAACGCACACCGTTACGCCAGCAAGTCCCAGTTATTCGGTCATGGGGGTACCCATCTCGACTCTCCAATGCATTACAACTACTGGCCGAATGAAAAAACAATTGACAAGGTTCCGGTAGATGTACTGGTCGGCGACTGCGTGGTTGTAGATATGTACGACAAGAAGTTTCTTGAGGAAATCACGGCTCAAGAACTTGAGGACTCTACCCGCGGTTTGGAGCTGAAGGGAAAGCGGCTAATCGTCAGGACGGGTTATACCGACAAGTACTGGGGAAAGGATGACTATTTCCAAGTGTCACCCTATTTCACAGCCGATGCCGCGAATTGGATCGTGAAGAAGGGAATTGTGCTGGTTGGTATCGACTTCCAGACCGACAAGCCCGGAGACGGTACTTTCCCGGCGCATAACGTCCTTCTAAGTAACGAGGTCTATATTCTCGAGTACCTTGTGAATGTATTCACGCTGCCCAAACAATGCACACTGGTCGTTGCCCCCCTAAAGCTTAAGGGCATGGAGGCATCAACTTGTCGTGTGTTTGCGCTCTGCAGCGAATAAATGCGGCAAGGAGATTCCAATGACCGACATCACCGTAAATTACGTTGGGAAGAAACTCAAAAGCCCGATTATCGTTGCTTCAAGCGGATTAACCGAAACAGTTGAACGGGTAAAGAAGGCCGAACAGTTCGGGGCCGGCGGAGTGGTAGTCAAGACCAAGTTCGAAGAGCCGATGATGGCAAAGAGTCCCACACCGCGGTTTAGCGTGTTGTCCCACGGTTTTGTAGGCGACCGGAGTCTTTCTTTTTATTCCATAGAGCAGGGCGCAGAAGCCGATATCGACGGCTATTGCGAAGAGATCGTCCGGATGAAAGAACAGACCGACATTGCGATTATCGGAAGTGTTGGTTGCGTAAACGACGAAACATGGGTGAGTTGGTCCAAGGCTGTGGAAAGAGCCGGCGCAGATATTCTTGAGCTCAATCTCTCTTGTCCCCACAGCAATCTTGTCATCGGTAATGCTCCAGTTATCACCGATACGATTGATCATGTGACCCGTCTGATAAAGAAGAATGTTTCCTTGCCGGTCGTCTCCAAGATGACACCGCAGATGAATAGTCCGCTGACCGCGGCCCATATTATCGAGGCCGCCGGCGGCGACGGCTTGTGTGCCTTCAGTCGCTTCCTGGGACTGGATCTGGATATTGACACCCAGGCGCCGATTATGCACGGCGGCTATGGCGGACACGGCGGCCCATGGTCGATCAACTACGCTCTGCGTTGGATTTCAGTCATGTATCCCAGCATCAAGATACCGATCAGTGGTTGCGGCGGTGTCACCAAGTGGCAGGATGTCGTCAAGTACTTCTTGGTGGGCGCCAATAACGTCCAGGTTTGCGCCGCCGTCTACATGCGTGGTTATGAGGTTATTGAAACACTGGTAAGTGGCCTTAAGAAATACATGGAGAAGCACGGCTATAGCAGCATTGAGGAATTCCGCGGAAATACCGTACCGCACATCAAGCAACTGAGCGAGTATAACCGCGAGCAAGTTGTAGTGGCCACGATCTCAGAGGACAAATGTAAGGCGTGCGGCAGCTGCGCAAAGTCATGTATTTATTTTGCTATTGATACCGACGAGGGAGGCACTAGCCACGTTAATGATAAGTGCGCTGGTTGCGGGCTGTGCGCGCAGCTCTGTCCAAGTAAAGCCATTCAGATGGTAGCCATGGCCTAGAAAAGGCTAACCCAAAACCGAGGTGGGTAATATGCTTAAGACTGAAATTGCTCCACTTACCGGCTCCACCATCCCAAGCGAATCTTTCGGCGTGGCCCTGAGAATTCATTACGCAACGTTCTTCAGCCTAATGGGCGGTTGGATCTTTGACGCTCTTGATGCCACCATTTACGCTTATGCCGTTCCCGGTATCATGGCCGATATGAAGGTGTCTTTAGCTCAAGCTTTCAGCGTCGTGTCCGTATTTTTCCTCTGCGCTGCCATAGGTGGCGTGGCGATGGGTAGTGTTTGCGATAAGATCGGTCGCAAACCTGTTGTGATGTTATCGATCGCTTTATACGGAATATTTAACTTCCTCTGTGGTACGGCACACTCGATTGGCGACCTTTATCTCTACAGAGGTTTGGTGGGTCTGTCGCTAGGCGGATTATGGCCTGCAACCATGTCGCTACTGTCGGAAATCTGGCCAGCCAAGACCAGAGGGGCGGCAGTCGGCGTTCTGCACTCTGGCTGGAGCATAGGTATGTTTATTTCAGCCGCCTTTGCTTATTTTCTAATTCCGCACTATGGCTGGCGGGGAATGTTTTACGCGACGGCTGTGCCGGCCGCTCTCACCTTTCTTGCGATTGCTTTCTTTGCCAAAGAATCACCAGTGTGGCGGGAGAGTAGAAAACTGAAGAAGCAAGCTCCGCCATCAACCCGTAACACGATGGCGCTGGTCAAGCTTCTTAGTAAAAGGAATTTAAAGACGGCGATGCTCGGACTTGGCGTGTCCGCATTCGGGCAATTTGGCTGGTGGGTTCTGTTCACGTTCTTGCCTACCTACATGGATAGAACACTGAAACTAGGAATTACTAAGGGTGCAGAATTCATGATTTGGACAAGTATCGGAGCATTGGCTGGCTATTGCTCCTTTGGTTACTTGTCTGACCGTTATGGACGCAGGATTGTGTTTGCCGCTTTTTGCATAGGCATGGCCCTGATGATTCCTGTATTCATTGTCTCGGTCACTCATAGCGGTCTTGCGTACTTGCCCTTTGTCGGACTCGTCCTCGGCTACTCCACCGGCTACTACGGCGGTTATGGAGCGCTCTATGCAGAAATGTTTGCTACCGATATCCGGGCCACGGGAATTTCTTTCTGCCAGAATATGGGCCGCTTGGCGATCTTTGCGGGACCTTTGCTAATTCCATATTTGATTCCTCGTATTGGATTCAAGCAGTCCATCGGTGTAGCGTCACTATCGCTGGTCATTGCCGCAATACTTGTGATGTTGTTGAAGGAAACCAAGGGAATTGATATCACTGCTCAAGATGCAAGTTAGGTAAAACAGGAGATCGGGATTGTCTTTGGTGATGGGAAGGGATGTTCATGAAAGCAGCAGTTCATATCGGACGAGTAGGTAAGGCTACCGATAGGGAGTCGGTCATTAGCGGGGTAGTGGAGATTCTCACTATCCTGCGGCCATCCCAGGAGATGATTAAACGTGGCTCGCGGGTTGTGATCAAGCCGAATCTCACGGCAGACACCCGGCTGTGGGAAGATGGCATAGTAACAAATCCCTACACGGTGGAAGGTATTATCCGTTATGTCCAGCAGGCCAAACCAGCAGAGATCGTCATCGCCGAGGCGTCTGCCTGTGGTCTTGATACCGCAAAGGCTTTCCGGGTAAATGGATTTGAAGAGGTTGCCGCCCGAACCGGCGTGAAGATTGTCAACTTGTATGACGAGGAATTTGTACCCGTACCTGTCCGAAATGGCATGGTGGCCGACACCATCCAAGTGGCGAAGAGAATCCTGGAAGCCGACTTCCTGATCAATGTTCCTACAATGAAAACGCATGTAGCAACAGGAGTCAGCTTGTGCCTGAAGAATTTGAAGGGCGTTTTACCGGAAAACGAAAAACGTCGCTCGCATTTTTTAGGAGTTAACAAATTTGTCACCGACCTGAATAGCATCATTAGGCCGCAATTATCTGTCATCGACGGCAGTGTTGCTATGGAAGGGGATGGTCCGATGCAGGGCACGCCAGTCAATTTTGGCGTGGTCGTTGCCGGTACAGATACAGTGGCCACCGATTTGGTAGCGACGAGAGTGATGGGGTTTGATCCCTGGATGTTCAAGTGTTTCAACTATGCGAGAAGCCAGGGTCTTGGGGTATTCAGTGAAGACGAGATCATCGTGTCGGGAATGACGGTTGCCGAAGTAAAACAGTCTTTTCAACCGGCAAACGCACCGATTCCCGTCATTCCGGGGGTTAATGTTATCGACGGTGGCGCGTGCCCAGGTTGTGTGGATGGGGTCAGAATCGCTCTGCGCCGGATGAAGGCCGCCAACTTGCTTGATAAGCTACCGCCGGTCAATATCGTGATTGGTGAGCACGGCCGTGTGACCGGAGATAACGACATTGTAATCGGCCGGTGTCTCAAACTTTACCGGGGGATGAAGCACTATGTGCCTGGATGTCCGGCCCAGGTTTTTGTCATTGCCGATGAACTGCGAGAGCTAACCGGGCAACCACGCCTATTCGGGCCCAAAGAGAAATATCTATTGCAGGAGAATGACGACGTTGACAAATAGGATGGGATTGGTGGAATCGCCAGGTGTAGCCACGCTTGTGGAACGAGAGGCGCCCGCTCCCAACGATTCGCAGGTAGTTATTGCTATTAAGGCCTGCAGTATCTGTGGCGGCGATCTTCATATTTACAAGGGAAAACACCCCTCGGCACCGCTGCCTGTGGCTCTAGGCCATGAACTGGCTGGTGACGTGGTTAGCGTCGGTGCCAAGGTAAAGACGGTGCGGGTTGGCGACCGGGTGACAGTCGAGCCCGTTATCGCCTGTGGAACGTGTCCGGCATGCCTGAGGGGGCAGTATGGATATTGCCACAACTTGAGTTACCACTATCGCCGCGGCCAAGGAGCAATGGCTGATTATTTTGTAGTCGAGTCGCGCTATGTATATCAACTGCCAGATTACCTTTCCTATGAAGCGGGATCTCTGATCGAACCACTGGCGGTAGCCGTGCATGCCGTGAAACGGGCCAAAATCGGTCTCGGCGACAAGGTGGCAATCATCGGCGCCGGGCCAATCGGCATCCTGGTGGCGGCGGTGTGCCGTTCGGCCGGCGCGGAAGAGATTATCGTGGCCGACATCGCGAACCATCGTCTGGAGGCAGCGACCACCATGGGGGCGACCCGGACGGTCAACTCACTTAAAGAGTCGGTGGTCGACGTTGTCCGTGAAATTACAGGCGGCCATGGTATTGGCAGGACTTTCGAGTGCGCTGGTAGGGGAGAAACCTTCGTCCAGGCAATGTCTTGCTTGTGCAAAGGTGGCGTGGCAACCATGGTGGGAATTTTCGAGCAGCCGACTATAGAGATTCCGGCGTCAATCTTTGTTTCTCAAGAAATCACGGTTCAGGGCTCCCAAGGATACTGCTGGGACTTCGAAACTGCGATCGGACTTACCGACAAGATAGATCTAAGCAAACTTATCTCGCATGAGTTTTCGCTCAATGATTTAGACAAGGCTTTAAAGGTTGCACTTGATGGCTCGGCAAGGGCGATCAAGGTTATTCTCAAACCGTGAGCGTAAGGGAGTAGTTCATATCATGATGAAGCTAAAAACCACCCAATATTACAGCGGCCCCGAGGGGACCCATCGCCGGGCGGCTTATAAAGGGATGGGCTATACCGACGGGGATTTGAAGAAACCGCTGGTCGCGGTCGTGAACACTTCAAGCGAGGTTTGCCCCGGTCACTTCCATCTTAGGACAGTGGCTGAGGCCGTTAAGGCTGGCATCTGGCAAGCAGGCGGCACACCGATGGAATTTGGCGCCATATCTCAGTGTGCCACCCCGTCTCTGGGTTTGGCCTCAATGCGCTTTGACCTGCCCGCCCGCGACTTGTTGGCCTTCGACATTGAGACAATCGTTGAAACCCAAATCTTTGACGCCGTTATTGTCATTGTTACTTGCGACAAAACCATTCCGGGCGCATTGATGGCTGCCGCACGGCTGGATCTACCCTGCGTAATAGTACCCGGCGGCATCATGGCAGTGGGGCGGCACGAGGGTAAGTCGGTGTCGCTTGCCGACCTCGATGAGAAAGTATTCGGAGCCTACCAGGCTGGCACGGTTTCGGCTGAGGACCTGTTGTGCCTGGAAGACAAAGTCTGCCCCGGACCGGGCGCCTGCCCCATTCTGGGTACGGCTAACACCATGCAGTGTCTGGTCGAGGCTGTTGGGATGGCAATCCCCGGCAGCGGCACCTGCTACGCCATGTCGGGCGAACAACTGCGTCTGGCCAAACTGGCAGGCAATAAGGTGATGGATTTGGTCGCTAACGGCGTAACTGCTCGCCAGATCATGACCAAGGAAGCCCTGGAAAATATGATCCGTGTCCAGATGACGATCGGCGGATCAACCAACGCAGTGCTCCACATTCTGGCGATCGCCCACGAGCTTGGGCTCGGTGACGTAATCGACCTTGAGCTCATTAACGAATTTAGCAATACTACCCCTTGCTTGGTCGATGTCACACCGACCGGACGATACTATCTCCCTGACTTGCACCGGGCTGGCGGCGTACCGAAGATTCTCGAAGCCCTGGAGAATGAACTTCAGCTCGAGGTACCGACGGTGACCGGCAAGAATATCGGAGAACTTATTGCTGTTACCAAGAAAAATGTCATTAACGATCCGCTGAGCATCATACGTCCCCGGACAAATCCGGTGGCTAACACCGGCGGGATAGCGATCCTACGCGGCAATCTTGCCCCTCTAGGTTCAGTTGCCCGTCGCCTTAACAACACCATTCCCGAGCACACTGGACCTGCCAAGTGCTTCGACTGTCAAGAAGACGCCATCATTGGCATCAACAACGGTAATGTTGCGGCCGGCGATGTGGTGGTTGTCCGTCACGCGGGGCCTAAGGGAGCACCGGGTATGCCGGATACTTACGCCGTGTTGGCTGCGGTCGTAGGTCGAGGTCTGGAGGGCAAAGTAGCGGTAGTGACTGATGGTCGCTTTTCAGGTTTTGCGCGTGGGCTAGGCGTTTGCCAGATTTCGCCGGAAGCCGCCGTCGGAGGCCCGCTGGCGGTCATCCGAGACGGGGACAGGATCAGTATCAACATGCCCAAGCGAGAAATATCGCTGCTGATTGAAGATCTCGATGAGCGGTTGAAGGTTTGGCGTAAAGGGGCAGTGCGTGAAAGCCGAGGGATACTCGGCTTGTATGCTTCAAATGCTGAGCCAGCTTGGAAAGGTGCCCGGCTGGCAACTTACCAGGAAGACTAACGTTCGCCGATATTACGGAGGAGGTAAGCATGTTTAAAGGTTTCGAGCACGCCGCCATCGCCGCCCGCGATTCTCTGATACTGGCGGAATAGCCCCCGGCCCAAGACACTCCGTAAGTTAATCGTGGTCTTCAGCGCATTTGAAGCAGGCTCACCCGGTTTGCTGCCACCAGCGACGCCGTTCCGCCGCTGGCCCAGGTCGCTTGCCGGGATGGCCCCTGTCCCCCGAGCGAAGTTCACCCAAGCTGCAGTTCGATGACTATCATTCTACTTGGCGGTGACGCTGGGAAGCAGATTTGAACCGTCGGGCGTCAAGAGCGCGCTACCGGAACCGTACGTAATGGAGTTGGCGGAACTCGGCACGAGGGTCGCCGCAGAGTTCGTCGTCAACAACTGCAGTATTACAAGCGGTCCGCGTACAAGCATGACGACTGTGGCAGGCTGATGGGCCACGTAGTTGTCTGAGTTTTCTTGGAATAATGCTCGACCACTGCCGCACAGCAGCTTAAGAAACCGCTCTGCAGCGGGCGGGAGAATGGCCGCCCTTCCGGCAGAATCCTTGCCCTAATGCCGCACGATCGTTTCCTTCAACGGAACCTCTCTCGGCGGCAAACCACTACGTCCTGAGACGTGTCGATGCGAGATGAAGCTGAGCAAGCCGAGTTGCGCTATCAGCGTACGCAATAGCGTAACCAAATTGGTTTCAATCCACGCACTTGGTCTGGGTAGCCCGCGCGCAGAAATCTCTATATTCCCGTTGTGGGACATGTTGTCGGCAGGAGTTGCTAGATTCTTGTGGACAACGTCAAGAAGCCAACGTAACGTCCTGATGTCCGGACATCATGATGTCTTGCAATTGCCCAGTCACTCTGATCTGGGATGTACGAGGAGTTTCTGAGTCGATTTCCGGGACAAACGCCGCATCGGGTGGGACTACCGCCGGTTGCGGTCACCAAGAATGAAGAAAGGAGGAATGGTTATGAGTAATGTCGACAAGTCGATGCTTAGACGCGTTGTAACTGCCAGTCTGATAGGGGCAACGATCGAGTGGTACGACTTTTTCTTATACGGTGTCACCGCAGGAATTGTATTTAATAAGCTCTATTTTCCAGCTCGCGATCCTCTCGTATCCACCATGCTTGCCTACGTGACATTTGCTGTAGGGTTTCTTGCCCGTCCGTTCGGCGGAGTAATCTTCGGTCATTTTGGAGATAAGGTCGGGCGAAAGACCATGCTTGTGATGACGCTCATGATTATGGGCACTGCTACCGTAGGGATTGGTTTGGTTCCGACCTACGCGCAAGTAGGTATCTGGGCACCAGTCATTTTGTTGCTTCTGCGCGTACTGCAAGGGATCGGCCTTGGTGGGGAGTGGGGTGGCGCAGTTCTAATGACGTATGAGTACGCTACGCCGTCTCGGCGCGGACTGTACGCTAGTATTCCGCAGATAGGCTTATCCATCGGGTTATGCCTTGCCTCCGGCGTCGTGGCCCTGCTCTCACATTTTCTTTCAGACGCCCAATTCCTTGCCTGGGGATGGCGTGCAGCATTCCTTCTCAGTTTCCTTCTCGTACTCGTAGGAATGTGGATTCGTTTGAACGTTATGGAAACTCCCGAATTCCAACAGGTGAAGAATTCCAGGCAGGTCGTGCGCATTCCTTTCATGGAAATGTGGCGCAGTTATACAGCCAATGTCATCGCAGGAATGGGTGCACGGGCCATCGACGGCGTCTTTTTCAACATTTTCGGAGTCTTTTCCATCGCCTATCTGACCCAATCCTTGCACGTCTCCCGTACGGAGGCTCTTTCCGGCGTTACTCTTTCCGCCATAGTGATGTGTTTCTTTATTCCATTGTTCGGTCACATGTCCGATCGAGTCGGCCGGACGCGTACCTATCTATGGGGCAGTCTGATCACTGGATTTTCGATATTTCCCGCGTTTTGGATAATGAGAGCAGGCGCAAGCAGCACGTGGACCATCTGGCTATCTTTAATGATCCCATTTGGAATTTTCTATGCTTCTGTTTATGGTCCTGAAGCTGCACTGTTCTGCGAGCTTTTTGATGCGCGCATCCGCTATACGGGCATTTCATTCGTCTATCAATTCTCGGGAATCTTCTTTAGCGGCTTAACTCCCATCATTGCCACCGCGCTGCTGAAAGTCAATGGCGGGAGTCCCACATTGATGTGTATTTACGTAGCGGCATCCGGTGTGGTCAGCGCTGTTTCGGCTGTCTGGATTGGCCGTCACCCGACTGTTATGGCAATGCGACCGCAGTCGGAATTGGTCGCGGCGGTTGGTGCCTCGCGGTAAACGGCTACTTTTATTGAGAACACTCTTATAAGGAGCACGGATTTTATGTCTACAGCAGAATGCTGCATCTTGTCGCCTCATGAGCAACGAGTACTTGAAGAACAACAGGGCGTTCAGCATTACGAAGGGCGAGAGAGAGTCTTCGCAATACTGAACTCGTTCAAAAACATGCGTCCCACGATCGACATCGAACGGGCGAGTCTTTTTACCGAGTCCATGCGCCAGAGTGAAGGAGAGCACCTCACTCTTCGCTGGGCAAAGGCCCTGAAGCACATTGCAGAACACATCACGGTGTACATTGATGACAAACAGTTGCTCGTTGGTAGAGCCGGGTGCGAGGGGCGTTACGGAATCCTCTATCCCGAGCTGGATGGTGATTTTCTTGACTTGGCAATTGAGCAGTTGCCGCACCGGACGGAGTCGCCCTTCGCGGTTTCCGAACAAGATGCGGCGACGGTCGTTAAGGATGTTGCTCCCTACTGGAAGGGAAAGACTTTCCACGAAGCCCTAACGAAGGCCATTCCAAAAGAAACGGCAAAGCTGACCTATGATCCGCAGAACCCACTAAAATCCAGATTCATTGTCAACGAGACCGCATCGTTCCGCTCGGCCCTGCAATGGGTTCATGACTTCGAGAAGGTACTGAGGAAAGGGTTCAAGGGAATCCGTGCAGAGGCACAGACAAAGCTCGACCAGCTCGATCCTCTAAGCCCGGTTGACAATCGGGAAAAGGCGCCATTCCTGCAGGCCATTGTCATCGTGTGCGACGCAATTGTTCTCTGGGCTCACCGTCACGCCGATCTGGCAGCAAAGATGGCGATCCGCGAGCCGGACTCAAAACGGCGTCAGGAACTACAACTCATTGCGGAACATTGCCGCTGGGTGCCCGAAAATCCGGCGCGCACCTTCCACGAAGCGATGCAGTCCCAGTGGTTCACCCAGATGTTCTCCCGCATTGAGCAGAAGACTGGCACCATTATTTCCAACGGCCGCATGGATCAATACTTGTTTCCTTACTATTCAAAGGACATTGCGGACGGCCGCATTACCGAGGAAAAGGCCACAGAACTTCTGGAATGTATGTGGGTGGCGATGGCGCAGTTCATCGACCTCTATATCTCGCCGGCCGGCGGTGCCATTAATGAAGGATATGCTCATTGGGAAGCAGTAACTGTAGGTGGTCTAACTCCAGACGGCATGGATGCGACCAACGATTTGACTTATGTCTTCTTGAGGTCCAAACGCGAATTCCCGTTGAACTATCCGGATCTTGCAGCTAGAATGCATTCCCGGGCCCCCCAACGTTACTTCCATGAAGTAGTCGAAACCATCAAGGAAGGTTCTGGTTTTCCTAAGCTCATCAACGACGAAGAAGTTGTTCCATTACTTCTCGCCAAGGGAGTCAATTTAGAAGAAGCCAATGATTATGCGGTTTCCGGTTGTACCGAAGCCCGCATGCCCAACCGGGATACCTATACCAGCCCTTGTGCCTATATCAATTTTGCCGCAGCTCTGGAGATGGTGCTACGGAACGGCAGGATGAAAATATACGGTGACGAAGTAATCGGACTTGAGACTGGAGATCCGCGTAGCTTTACGGCTTGGGATGAATTTTGGAACGCTTATTGCGCGCAGCAGACGAACTTCCTGAAGCACGCTTTCATCCAGCAGCACATCATTATTAATTCCCGCCCCGCTCATTTTGCTTCTCCCCTGGGTTCCGCTTTGCACAACCTGTGCATGGAGAGCTGCAAGGACCTGCACACTCCGATTATCGAAGGCGGCATTAACATCGGTTATTTCGAGTTTATCGGGTACGGTACCGTCATCGACTCGCTGGCTGCCGTGAAGAAGCTGGTGTTTGAGACGAAAAAGCTGTCGATGTCGGACCTTATTTCCGCTTTGGATTGCGATTTCGAGGGCAAGGAGTACGTAAGACAGCTATTGCTGCACGCTCCGAGTTATGGCAATAACGACCCGTATGCGGATGCCATTGGCAAGGCCCTGGATCTGGAGGCTCTTAAATTCTCCAAGAAGTACTCCGCTGAACTGGGTGGACACTTCGACCTGAGATACGTGCCATTCACTTCGCATGTGCCGTTCGGCAAAGTAGTCAGTGCCACGCCTAATGGACGAAAGGCATATTCCCCGCTGGCTGATGGAGCGTCGGCATCGCAGGGGGCGGATACACATGGCCCGACGGCAGTTTTGTTGTCCAACTACGCGACTAAGAACTGCAATTACCGTGAGCGCGCATCGAGGCTGCTAAACATTAAACTCAGTCCCTCCTGCGTTACCGGGGAGGAGGGAACGCAAAAGCTGATTTCCTTCCTCAGAACATGGATTGACCTGAAGCTCTGGCATGTGCAGTTCAACATTATCAACAAGGAAACATTGCTGGCGGCGCAGAAAGATCCGGATAAGTACCGGAGCCTCCTGGTGCGGGTGGCCGGCTACAGCGCTTACTTTGTTGACCTGTCGCCCGATCTCCAAAACGATATCATTCGTCGAAACGAACATGGAACGATGTAGTGAACTTTGCCGAGGGTCCTGCGAAGCGCAGGACTCTCGGATCTTCGGGCAGGTGCTATGAGCGCAACGCACGGCTACGTTTTCAATATTCAACCGTATACGCTACATGATGGGCCAGGCATTCGGACAATGGTTTTTCTGAACGGCTGTCCTTTGCGGTGTAAATGGTGCAGTAACCCGGAATCGCAGTCTTTACATCCGGAATTGGCGTTGAACGTGAACAAATGTATCGGGGTCCAGCAGTGTGGGTCGTGTATCCAAGCGTGTCCGGCGCAAGCTTTGGCGGCCAGAGAAGATGGCAGGATTGGCGTTAAACGCGGGTGCTGTAACGCGTGTTTTGCCTGTACGGCGGAGTGTCCTTGTGAAGCGCTGCATGCCTTCGGCTCGCTGCGAAGTGTAGACGACGTTATGCGTGCGGTCGAGGCCGACAGTGTTTTCTTTGGACGGTCGGGGGGAGGAATGACGCTCAGCGGAGGAGAACCGTTACTGCAAGGAGAATTTGCAATCGAACTCTTGCGTGTGGCGAAGCAGAGAAAATTTGATACGGCCATTGAAACCTGTGGCTATGTCGACTGGGAAGTTCTAAAACGGGCCGCCGAGCACTTAAATACGATCCTCTTCGATATCAAATGCATGGATGAGGCTAAGCATAAGGAATTTACCGGCGTAGGCAACGCACTAATTCTGAGCAACTTACAAAACCTCCGATGGGAGTTACCGCGGCTTGCGATCACCGTTAGGACACCCTTGATTCCAGGTTTCAATGACTCTACTGAGGACATCGCACGTATTACTGAGTGGTTGAGACAATTGCCAGACATAGCTTATGAGGTCCTGCCATACCATCGGCTGGGTACGCCAAAGTACGAATACCTTGGCCGCGATTATCCCCTGGGCGATGCGATGCTTAATGCTGAAACGGAGAAGATGGTTAGAGAACTGGTAAAGCAATATGCAGGCGATAAAAGCCGAGCCGCAACTCGGCAAAATCATACATCGTAAAGGAAATCATTTTATGGGCAAATTGCCTGTCGCAATTCTAGGTTCCGGCAATATCGGCACGGACCTCATGTACAAAGTACGTCGAAGCGCACTGCTCGAACTAAAGCTGGTCGCCGGTATAGATCCGGCATCAGAGGGCTTGGCGCTTGCGCGCGAACTCGGTTTTGAAACCTGCACGGATGGAATCGAAGGGGTTCTGCGCAACGGCAACATCAAGCTGGTATTTGATGCAACCTCGGCGCGATCTCACCTCGCTCACGCACCGCGGTTGAAGGCAGCGGACGTCTTCGCGGTCGATTTGACTCCTGCTGCGGTGGGGCCAGGTGTTATCCCAGTGGTGAATCTCGATGAATACTCTGGGGTATCGAATGTCAATTTGATCTCATGTGGGGCGCAAGCCTCAGTTCCCATTGTGGCTGCAATAAATAAAATTGCTCCTGTCCTGTACGCCGAAACCGTATCCACGATCTCAAGCCGCAGTGCGGGGCCAGGCACCAGGCAAAATATTGACGAGTTTACCCGTACCACGGCAAAGAGTGTTCGCGATATTGGTGGAGCGAAGGAATCAAAAAGCATCATCGTCATCAATCCTGCGGATCCTCCTATTATCATGCGGAACACCATCTACGCAGTGGTTGACCTCCCAGTCGACGAGAAGAAAGTGCGTGGCTCGGTTATGGCCATGGCCGTGAAGATCAAACGCTATGTTCCTGGGTACAAAGTCACGGTCGAACCATTCCTGGATGGCGACCATTTTACGGTCTGCAACGAAGTTGTTGGCGCCGGCGACTTCCTGGCCTCGTATGCGGGGAACCTCGATATCATCACCGCTGCCGCGGTGAATGTTGCAGAGCACTGTGCCGAGACTATTTTGAATGGAAGGAAGGCAGCGCATGTCTAAGCTCACCGTTGTGGATGTTACGCTTCGCGATGGAAACCACAGCATTCGTCAGCAGTTCACGCCTGAGATAGCGGGCAAGGTTGCCGCGGCCCTTGACGCAGCTGGCGTTGACATTATCGAAGTCGGTCACGGTGATGGTATTGGAGGGAGCTCCATTCATGTCGGAAGGACTGCCGTCCCCTACCAGCAGTTGATCTCAGCGGTGGTCTCCTCTGTGAAAAGGGCTAAGGTGGCGGTTATGCTGCTGCCCGGATTTGGCACGAAAGACGACCTCCAGCAGGCCTATGATCTGGGCGCCACAGTCGCAAGGGTGGCTTGCCATTGCACGGAAGCAGACGTCACCGAACAGCACATCCAACTGGCCAGGAAATTAGGTATGTTCACGGTTGGTTACCTGATTTCGTTTGGCATGACTTCTCCGCAGCGTATCGTAGAGGAGTCGAAAAAGATCGAGTCATACGGCGCACAGTATGTGAATCTGGCGGAATCACAAGGGTATTTGGTGCCCAGTCAAGTAAGAGAGTATGTTCGCGCTTTACGCGAGTCTATCAATATTCCAGTGGGCTTCCACGGACACAATAACCTTGGATTGGCGATTGGCAACTCACTTGCAGCAGTTGAGGCGGGAGCTACCTATGTGGATGGAAGCCTGAAAGGTCTGGGCGGCGGCGCCGGCAATACTCAAACCGAAACGCTGATCGCCGCACTAAAGAGGGGCGCATTTCCGACGGAGGTTGACCTTTTCGGAATCTTGGATGCCGCAGACGTTCTTACAGATGAACTTAAGAGGCATCCCGATTTGGCGAAGATTCCATTGCCCGCTGTCGACAATGACGCCATTATGATGGGCTATGCATGCGTTTACGGCGGATATATCCAGCCGGTAAAGCGCGCCGCCCTGGAATACGGTTGCGATCCGCGGCAGCTCGTGATTCGCCTAGGAGAACGCAAGGTCGTGGCCACACAGGAAGATGTCGTCATCGAGGAGGCCAGACGCCTCGCCGGCATTGCCTAGAATGGCGCGTAGTCTGGAAGCGATGGCAAGGCGATATTTGCCTGAACGGCTTTGACAGCGACTTGTTGAGGGCACGATTAAAGGACGAAGGATTGAGTTGATCGTGCCCCAACACGCTGGCAGGGTTCTCGCGATACAACGACGAGAGGTAAACGAAGATGATCTTGGATGTTGATAGTCCGATTCCGTTACATGTCCAGTTGAAAGAATTCTTGCGGCAACAAATCGGCAATGGCCAATACACGGAACGGATTCCGAGTGAGAAGGAACTCATGGAAACGTTTTCGGTTAGCCGCACGACAGTCCGCGAGGCAGTCTCCTGTCTTGTACGGGAAGGGCTCTTAGAGAAAATTCATGGGAAGGGAACCTTCGTAACCGATGCCACGGTGAATGAATGGCTAGGGACCATAAGGAGCCTTACCGAGACCGTTGAAAGCATGGGTATGAGACCGGGGATCCGCCTGCTTTCGCACGGTCTCAGAGATGATCCGGAGATCGCGAGTATTCTAGGACTAAAACAATACTACGGTATTGAGAGGCTGAGATTCGCTGACGACTTACCCATTGCCATTGAGCGAGATAACTATCCCGTCGAGATCGGCCGCAAACTCGCGACGTATGATCTTAATAAGGTGACCCTCTACTCCGTTCTTGAAGAGAATGGAGTCGTACTCCATACTGCCGAGCAGCGGATTACGGCAACGCTTCCATCGGAGGCTGACGCTGAACTGCTGGGAATTAGCCACAACACATGCGTGCTGACGGTTGAGAGGGTGACATATGATCCTGCTGGTAACCCCATCGAGCATTACCTCAGTACATTCCGAGCAGATCGATTTGCTTTTTGCGTGCGACTTTATAGGAAGAGCAGCCAAGTTGTGGGGAATCTCCTGCCGCACTTCGTGCCAAAAAGCTGGGCCAATTCTGCAATCGATGTGTGAAGTTCCTCGCCATGTTTTATCCCAGTGTGCCAGGTGCACAGCACACACTGACTTTGTTTTTAAAATCGACGGGGAAGAGTTTCAGCGTTTCAAACAACGGAGCCCATTTCTTACAGGAATGCATCCGTGACAGTTGGAAAGACTCTCTGATAGGCCTCGCCGTACTTCATTGGAACTGCTGAGTTGCGAGCGCCTTGCGATCCACGCTGCATGGCGACG